>TARA_R110000822_G_scaffold8032_1_pt1 | contig 13672 bp, 3 predicted proteins | sample TARA_R110000822 | Tara Oceans TARA_R110000822 (sample SAMEA4397666) | marine metagenome | biome: Polar Biome; feature: [SRF] surface water layer (ENVO:00010504); material: water (ENVO:00002006), including particulate matter (ENVO:01000060) such as... | depth 5 m | reverse complement strand
TTAACGGTTACTACATTAGCTCCGCCTTCTTTTGGATCTAATAGCCTTAACTCTATCTCGTCTATGATTGTTGCTTTAGATACATCTCCTTCTATACGCTTCAGGATAGTACCTTTAAAGTCATAAAATTGTATATCTGACTTTCCTGGTCTTTTAATTATTACAGCCTTACCTCCCCACTGCATACTACCATTATGTAAAACTTCAACTGCCTTTAGTTTGATAGAGTTTCCTGACTCTCTAATGAAGTCTTCTATTTTTTTGAATAACTTATTCTTAGGGTAAACCTTTATTTCTTGGGTTTTATCTTTTTTTTTTACGTCATCAGATTGCTCTGTAACGTCTTTATGATCTACATCAATAGTAGTTTCTCCTTGTTCGTTAGTCTCTGCATAACCATCTACAAACTCAGCCCATGTTTTAGATATCTTACCGCTAACTTTATTTTCATAAAATAACTTAATAGCCTCTATAGCTTTAGCGCTAGCTCCTTTAGACATATCACTATCCTTATATTCTTTAATAAACTCTACAGCACTCTTACCTTTCTTTAATGCCGCATCCATTAACTCAGATACTTTCTTTTTTGATGGCTTTAAGTATTTATTTACATAATTAGATAAGTCTTTAAGTTTACTGATAACATCTTTCTCTTGCTTCTTTTCCTCTTTCTTTTCTGTTTTTTTAACTTCAGCAGATTTAGTTAGGTTAGAAATTGCACCTTTAGCTTTCTTTAATAATCCTTTACCAACATCAAGAGCTTGCCCTCCTAATGTTTTAGCTTGACTTAAAGTAGAAGGATTTTTTAACTTTACTATATCACTATTTGAAAATGAATTTAAATATTCAGAACCTTCTCTCTTTATTACATCTGCTTTCCATTTGTCAAATGTCATCTCTGACTTAGAAAGTTTATGTAATTCTTGTTCTCTTTCTACTTGTGTGAAGTTACCTTCTTCTTTTCTTTTTATTTCTTTTTGTTCAGCTTGAGAATACTCAACATTTTCATCCTTTGTTAATCCTTGTGTTTTGAATCTAGAATCTCTCTTACCAGTAGATTTAGCTGTAGGAGCTTTGTCTAATCTTAATGTATATAAATCTTCTAACTCTCTATTTAAAACCGTCTCATCAAGTTTTAATGTCTCCATTACACCAAGATGTATAGACTCTAGTTGATTTAACATGCTCTCTAAAGAACTTGGGTTTTTAATGTTGTTAGTAGCCTGTTCAATATCACTAGCGTATAATGCTTCTTGCTGAGCTTGTTGTGTAGCGTTTCTAGTTAATCTAGTTTCTCTAAAGAATGCTTGTCTAGCTCCAGCTTCTGTTAGCATAGTGTTCGTGCTATGCTTAGTGTAATTAATCTCAGAAGTCTCTACTGCCTTTTTGTATTCATTAGCAACATCTTCTGTCATCTTACCAGCAGAAACCATTTTATCTAAATAAGCAAATACAACAGAACCATCTCCTCCATAATTCCATACATTATCTGCTACAATATCATCAATAGCATATTGTGTAGCTAAATATTCTTCTTCTGGTGTTTTAGCAGCGTCAATCTTAGCAGCATGATCCATAAACTTAGCATGCTTCTCTTCTTGCATTTTCTTTCTTTCGGCTGTAGAATCAAAGTAACCTCTAGATCCCCCCATTGCAGCTCCTAATCCTACAGATGTAAAGAATATATCTCTAACTTCAGGTCTATAATTACCTCCTTCGTCTTTCATCCATGACATATAAGACTTATATTCTTCTCCTTTAGCTTCAGATAATGCTGTATACTTAATCCATTCTTGATACAATTCCTGAACTCCCTCCTCAATACCTGATAGTCCTGCATAGGCAGCTGTTGGCGCTAAGTGTGGAGCAATCTTTTTCATTCCTGATTTTAATAAATGACTTACACTAGCCTTGAATGGTTCGTTTTTAAAACCTCCAGTCATCATTTTTCTAGTTAACCCTTTTCCTGCTCCTCCAAATAATAACCCATATTGGGCAGCATCAAGCATAAACCATTTGGCATTATCTTTCATTACTCCTGCTGCATGACCAGCTGCTTCTTCTGGGGTGAATAATGGATTACCATTCTCATCTACCTCATTTAACATCTCATTATAAGATTCTCCTGCTAAGAATGCTCCTTCTGCAATATTAGCACCCATACCTCCACCAACAAATCCTCCAACATCTCTAGTGAATTTAGTTGCGTGTAATCCTTTTTTTCCAGCATCAAAAGCCATTTTACCCATCAACCCAGAACCTTTTATTGCTTTATCCCCCATACCTATACCTTGAGCCATCTTACCTATGATATTACTAGTACGACCTGATGCTTGAAGTGCTTTAGCGGCCATTATCCCGAATCTACCTAAAGCAAAAGCTCCTAGCCTAGCCCCTCCAACGTAAGGTATAACGAATGATAGTGCGAATGGAATTTGTCTAGCAACCTTAGATGACCAAAACTCACCTTTAAACATATCTCCGATAGTCATATCCTCAAGACCTTCAGATAATATTAATGTATTTTCATTATGATACTCTGTTCCTATGTCTTTTAACCATGATCCTAGAGATGTTGTAGCATCTGGCTCCCATGGAGTTACTAATGCGGAAACAAAATCTACAGCGTCTCCTGTACCTGAAACAATATCACCCCAACCTGAAGCGATAGCTTTACCAACTCTCTGACCAGTATTACCAATCATTGATTCTGGATCTAATATTTGCTGGTCTGGTGCTGGTCCTTGTGATGCTTGAATTAAGGGTGCGTTTACGTCTTGCTGAACATTACTAGCTCCTTTACCCATCATTGCTTGTTCAAATGCAATACTTCTTGATTCACCTTGTGACGAACCATCTAACATTGATGAGAATGTTCCTGGAGTTTCCTCCATACCATCATCATAATTACTTGATATCTCGTCCCCTACAGACTTGTTATCTATTGAATTTGCTTGTGCTGCATTACCTAAAAGGATGTTTAAAGCTCCTTCAAAATCTTCTTCTGCTGCCATTTTAATTAAGATGTTTAATTATATTCTTTGTTAACTCTTTGATGTTTCTAAAGTCCTTCTTATTATTATTGGTTTCTAAGTAAGATGCAAATGCACCTGTACCTTGATTGATAGCTGTTAACATATCTTCAAACTTACCTTCAGCTAATCCCTCTGTAAGTAGCTTAGTTCTATAAGCCATATATTGAGAAGAATTTTTAGCATATCCGATAATCTCATCTTTAGTGTTCGTCATAGGAATACCATTCTTACCATACGATCTTGGTTGTTGAGACTCTACATATAACTGAGACATTAGTAATGGCATTGCTGTTTGAATATTCTTATTTGAAACATTGTTAGTTTTTAATCCAACACTTAAAGTCTTATCATACGCTCCAACAAATTGATTTAAAGACTGATTATTAGGAAGGTTTAATCTCTTCTGTAATTTAGTCTCATTAGCTTTTTTCTTACCTTCAAAATATTGTTGTTCTGCCACTCTTGTTTGACTAGATTGCATATTCTTTTTAATCTCGTTTCTACCTTCAGTGCTGAATTTATTATTTAACCCCATACGTAATTGAGGGTCTGCTAAATTAACTTTTTTATAATAGAAATCGTCATTATCTGGTCCTAAATCTTTATCTTTAAGTTCAGCTACTACAACTTGATTAAACACTACATCGCCATACTGCTCTCTTAGCTTGTTTCTATCGTCTTCATTTCCTACATCTGTAAGTAAGAACGACTCACCGTTTTTATTTGTACCTTCTAGTGCTACGTGATAATTTTGTAATTGTAAGTCCATAGATTCTGATTCATAGAAAATACTATTCCATTCAGATCCTTCGCCTTCGGAAATATTATCAGATGATATTTGCATTCCTGACTTACGATACAGTCCATTAGTCTGAACGTCTGATATCATTCCTGTTTTAGCATTATATTTAGACTCTTCTGAATCTTGGAAGTTACCAAATACTGTTTGCGTTACTCCATGTCTATATGTGGGATCAACAAATATAGCGCTAGAACCAACCACTTTTGTATCTTTAGAAAATGGAGAGGAGTCTGAGATATAGTCTTTCATATTAGAGCTTTGATCAATACCACCCATAGCCATCCAATCCATAGCATTATACTCGTTAAACAGTTCGTTATATGAATATCCAGCATCCCTCATAGCAAAGTAAGAGTTACCATTAACTACTGATATATCTGTATTACCAAAGCTTTTAGTGCCGTCAAGTCCTAATTGAACATCCTGAGAGAATGAAGTATCAAATGCTTTTTCTCCAAACTGAGCTTTACCATCAAAGTAGGATGTCCCCCCAAAATCTTCGTGCCCTGTATTCTTTTTCAACCAAGATAACATTTCAGCATCTTGTAATTCAGCACCTTCAGTGTCAGTAAGCTGTAAATCCATAGTCATATCAACCTTGATTCTTTGTCTATTATGATCTAATACATCTTGCAGGTCTAAATTATCATCACCATACGCTTCTGGTTTTGTTAAATTTATATAATCACCCATTTCTCCACTAAAGTAAAAGGCATCTGTAGTTCCTTCTTTATAAGCGTTAAATCTTTCAATATTATTCTTAGTTAGTAAATGAGATTTAGTATCATCTAATGCTAATGCTTGGAATCCTGTTAAGGCATTCATATTGTTATTAGCCCTCCTTGATATAGGATTATCTTCAATTTGTTGTTTATACTGCTCAATCATTAAGTCTAAATTACCATAAGCTTTTGCTTTTGCAACAGACCCATATTTAGCTAATGTTTGTTTAATCTTAGGGTATACAGATTCTGATTTTTGCCAACCTTCAAAGTCATCTACATCTTTACTTCTTTTGAAGTTGTTGTTTAGGTAAAGAATACCTTTAGCAGATTCTTCTGCTGTATTAATTTGAGATTGTAATGCAGCCATTTCTGCTGATTGCTTCTGCTGCATTTGCTGCATCTGCATCTCTTGTTGCATAGCTTGTAATTGCTTTGCTCTACGGTCTTCTGCAAAACTCCCTGCTGTAGAAGTATCACCTAAAAACGCGTTATAAAAACCTACTCCTAATCCCATTGCTTATTTATTTTTAGTTATATTATCAATAAAGCTTGTTAACTCTGATTGATTTTGTTGAAGGAAAGATCCTATCTTATTACCTCCAAGACCACTCATTACATTCTTAAACATTTGCCCTGTAAATTCAGATGCTGCTTTTTGTTTCTCTTGTTGTGCTTTCATATCCTCAGCTCTTAATGCCTCTGTTCTTTGTGCATCAAAATTCTCTTTAAAGTTAAGCATAGCTGTATACTTAGTTTGATTTGTTCTTTGTAGCTCAGCATCTTTAACAGAGTATTCTAATAATGCTGAAGATCGTTTAGCATCTAATATACCAGATTGAGCTAAGTATTTAGCCCTATCTCCAGCCGTACCTCTAATTGAGTTTTCTAACCCTGTCTGATAGGCTGTATCTATTTCTTTTTGTACAGCTCTAGCCTCTGTAGGGTGGAATCCTCTCTTCTGTAATTCTTTAGTTTGCCTGAGGTGTTCCATGAATGATGCTGAAAGATTAGCCTTCTGCTTAGGGGTTATTTCCTTCATAGCGTCCTTAAGACTCTCTTTACCCATTAAGTAGGACACAATAGCGCCAGGACCTCCCACTGCATCTAAAAGAGAACTTGCTCCAGTCATAACAGAATCTCCTAAAGAGCCCATTGTTTTTAGGGCTTTAGTTGCTTTTTGTTTAAAGTCTGAATTCCCACTTACATCCTCTAATTCAGTCCCATCTTCACTACCAGCTACTTCTCCTGGTAATAATGGTGGTGTTGCTGTTGCTTCTGGAGTTTGATTCACGGTGATAATATCTCCTTGTGAATTAATCTCTTGACCCATATCTTCAGCTGGCATCGTAATAATTCTTCCATCAGCTGTTCTTACTTCGTATGTCGCTGGATGATCCCCGTTAGCAGGAGTAATTCCTATAATCTCTAAGTCACCATCAACTAAATTACCATCCTCTCTTTCAAATGGCTGATAAGACCCTCCTGGTATTGTGTCTCCAACTACTCTAGAATCTAAAATAGGCTGGACTCTTTCTAACTCCTCTCCTTCTATTATAGTTGTTTCTCCTGTTTCTGGATCCGTGTAAACAACTTCTTCATTAAGGTTTGTACTATAATTATTCTTATTATCCTTATGAGGTATATTAGTTCTTGCCTCATTTACCCTCCCTCTTTCTTCGTTAACCTCTTCAGTTACTTCTTCTTTAAATTCTTCCTCATAAGCTTCTTTAGCTGTATTATCATACTCTTCCTTAGTCATACTAAGAGACTCCCTGTTCTCTTCATGCTTAGCTTCTATCCTTTCTTTTATTAAGTCGTCTGTTATCTGCTGCTCTGTTCTTCTATCTGCGACTTCAACTCTATTTTCTTGTGAATAAGGATGATTGGGATTCAAGGCATCTACACCATCATCAATACCATTACCATCTACATCATGACCATATTGACCTCTAGGGCCGTCTGATCCTTGATCTACTGGTATTAAAGATCCTTCGTAATAATTTTCAGTTACAGTACCATCGGCAGATGTGTGTACTCCTCCATTTGCCTCGCCATCTATAAAAGATCCTTCATAGGTACTGCCATCAGCATTGGTAATCTTACCCCTAGTCAAGTGAAGACCTCCAGGCCCAAACTCTCCCTCTTCAATATTCCCTTCTCCATCATTATACACTCCCTTCTTAAGATCTCCGTCTTTAAACTCCCCCTCTTCATATGACCCATCAACATAGGTTACTCTACCATTAACAAGCTCACCATTTATAAATTGACCTTTTTCAACAACACCATCTTGATCAACGTATTGTCCTTGTCCTTCGGGTTGTCCATTAGTATTTAACTCTCCTGTAAATCCAGTATTATCCAGCTCAGTTTGCAGCGCCTTCATCGCATCTTGTTTCTCGGCAAAAGGAATAGTGTTGTCGCTTGCTAATTTCTTTATCTTTTTAGATATATCTTTTATTAATTGTAATATAGGAGCTCCTATACTAGCGTGATTAGGTTTTTGTTTTTCCAACTTCGCCACAGAAGGACTTTTTTTACTATTAACCTCTATCTCTTCTTGAGTTAATATTCTAGGAGGTGCATTAACAGCATCATCAATCTTTTCCTGTTCAGTCTTTTCCTTTTTAGTGTCTTTATCAGGGTCTTCATATGTAGTAGATCCCTCCACTTTAGTCATATCAACCTTATCTAATTGTTTTTGTTTTTTCTCTAGAAGTTTTTTTACATCTCTATTATTTACTGTATTGAAAAATCCAGTACCTTTTAAGTTTTCAGCTTCTTCTTGAGATATAGTTCCTTCGCTTACAGCTTTATCAAGTTTCTTTTGAGCTGAGGATGTTATTTTCCTTTTCTTCTTTTTTGGATCTTCCTTACTACCCTCACTATCAATAGATTTTATATCCTCATCTTCCAGCGCTTTATAATATTTTCTTAAAGCCTTAGCATATTCACTTGATGATTTATAATCTCTATATATAGGTTTTTCAATATCTTTCTTCTCAGGATCAATAGTTTCTCCTTGACCTTTAAAATCTGGTTCTGGAACAGGTTCTGGTGTAAAGTCTGTTTCTGGAACAGGGATGGGCTGTATAGGTGCCATCTCTAAAGATGCTGGGGCGTCACCTCCATCAACCCTCACTTCATTTAAAACTGTAGGAGTCTTTTTAGTTTTTCTATCTTTTTTATAATCAGGATTAGGCTTACCATTTGGTAATTTTTCTGGATTAGTTCCTACTGTCCACTCTTCTATCAAGCTTCCCCCTCCATCTCTTATGTCTTCTGTCTCTCCTGTTTCTATGTCATGAGGAGCGTAAGTAGTTCTGCTGCTTTGATATTCAAAATGCTTATCACCTACTTTAATTATATCTCCATTCTCATGGTCTCCTGGTTCTAACTTACTCCAATCATCATATGTACCTGCTATTTCTGTCTCTACTGCGTCTTGATCATCTTCTATAATTTCAACCTGTCTTACTATATTTGTTATACCAGTATCTCCTTCGAGAGAGTTATCATTAATTGTTGTTAGAGTCGTGTCAACTTTATTTTCCGTTCTGTGATCATTTAATCTATTCATCCATCCCTTACCAAATGAATGATTCTCTCCTTTTTTAGATGATGCTATGTATGAATCTTCTCTCACTTCAGCATATGAATTTAGAACTTCTTCAGACCCTTTATCTTCCACTGCTTTATTTAAAACAGCAATAGCTTTTTCTTGAGTGGAGATGTCATATCCTGTTACGCCTAATTTCTCTAAAACTTTTTCTAATGTAGTGTTGTTCGATCCACCTAGAGTATAGTTTTGGTTAATCATAGCGTCATATATGGTTGCCGCTAATTTTTTATCTTTTATATCTCCTAAATTATTTTTATCCCAAATCTCTTTTTTAAAGTAGGCTTTAGAGTCAGCTTTTGTTGTTTTGTTAAATTCAGCATTTAACGCATCAAACTCAGCTTTTGTAGTAGGGTTAGATTTACCCTCATACCCTAACCATGCTTTAAAAGTTACACCGTAATATGTTTTAGTGTGATAAGTAGTGCCACTAATTTTATATTTATTTCCATTATCATTTTTATCATCACTAACACCACCTTCCCATTGAGCTGTTAAGTCATGAGCATAATCATAATTATCTGTATTTGCCATATTAAGAGTGCATATTATTTGATTTCCATTTATTTATATTCTTCTGTGCTACCATTGCAATTTCTTTATCAGTCATACCTTTTGTAAACTGCTCATCAGCATGATCATAAACACCAGCTCCCTTACCTACCTTAAATTTAAGTTTACCTCCAGCTGCGTATATATTACCTTCTGAGTCTACAGGGATAGGATTACCTTGATGTGTTTCTTCTCCAGGGGTTACTTGCTTTCTATTTAACGCTCTTTTAATAGGTGCTGCTGCTTTAGTAAAGTTTCCTTCAGCTAATCCTTGTTCTACTAAATCTTGATCATTAACAATTAATTCGTTACCAGTAAACTCAGCAACTATATTATCATTAATACCTCCTTCATTATAAACATTACCTTTCTTATCGTATTGCTTTTTATAGCCAGCTTCAAATTTAGCATCTCCACCTAATAGAACTTTAGTCACATAGTCAGATGTTTCTGTGTTTAATTCATTAACCCAATCTAATCCTTCATATACATCTTTACCTTCTTTTTTAAGAGCATTTAATTTCTCAACTAATTTAGTAGGACCCATATTGTAAGCAGCTAAAGCTTTTGCTCTCTTAACTTGCTCACTACCTTTATTCCAGCTTCTACTCATAAGGTCATTCATATATTTTTCCTGTAGAGTTTGAGCTAAGTCAGTATCTGTTTTTAAATCAGAGAACTTCTTACCTTCTGGAACCCATCCTTTATCTTGAAAATATTTAAATGTATTAGGCATTATTTGTGTTAATCCTACAGCTCCAGCGCCACTCTCTGCTTCAGGATCAAATGAAGACTCTTTATATATTTGTCTATTAAATAGACTATCCATAGGAAGTGACTCTACAGGGTCTGTTCCTTCTGCAACACCACCTTCATTAAATTGCTCAACATCTTCTGTAATGTAAGGATTATCTAATTCCCACTTAAATTTATTTAATTCAGTATTAGCTTTAGAATCATCTACATTAGCTGCATTGTCAAGCCTAATATTAGCTTTTCCTTTTTCTCCTTTTACTTTTTCTCCTTTAACTGCTTTAGGATCTCTGTTGTTCATATCAGGATTCTCTCTGTCATTGATCTCCATGTCAGGAGGCTCGTATGATTCTGGAGTAAGCCAATCTATAACATTTCCTAGAGCATCAAGGATTGGCTCTCCTACCGCTTGAGTTGCTGGTATTAATACATCATGTCCTAGTGATTTAACTCCTTCTGTAACTCCTGACGCGACTGTATCAACAACATCTGATACTCCATCACCAACAGTAGTAACAACATCAGCCGCCCCTCCTAGTATAGGATCTATAACACTTCCTACAGCATTAAAGGCCCCTCCAACTATAGTATTAATAGCGTCACCTACATGACTTAATGAAAGATGGTACTCTTCTAATCCTGTATATGGATTTATTGTACCAGCCCCACCCATGTCTTTAAGCATTTGCTTCTCTTGCTTATTTACATGGACTAAATCTGTATCACCATACCTTCCTAATTTTTCAACATCTTGCAAATCTTCTTTTGTAACCTTACCGCCCTCACTATAACTATTTCTATAAGGATCTGAATAAGCTCCGTATTGATTGTTATATTGATTAGCCATTTGGTCATAATGCGCAGCATCTTGACGAGCTAATGATTCTTCTCTTTGCTTTCCAAATCTTTCTTCTACAAATTCTGATTGCTCTGTTTGGAAGTCTTCAATCTTTTGATGCTCTTCACCTACTAATTTTTTAGCTTTATCTCTTCCTTTTTTATTAAACCATCTTGATAGTAGATATGATCCTGCCATTACCCATGGGTTTATCCCCCCAGTACCTATTTTTAATGCCGTACCTGCGTTTGAAGCTGCTGCAAATTTAGATATCTGATGGGCGGCCATCATTGTTGATGCAGTAGTACCGTAAGATTCTGTTTTGGTATAATCATAAGGATTATTATTCCTTGTTGCTCCATAGACAAATGCTGCTGGACCAAGATTAAATGATTCTGTTAATGCAGCGCCTGGATTACCTGTAAATTGTTGTGCTATATCACTAATATAAGGAGATGCAGTTTGTGCTCCTTTAAAGTATGTAGCTCCTTGTGTAGCTCTTGTAAGTAATGTAGGATCCATGGCTCCATCCTTGTACATATCCATAGGACTATACATATCTGCTTTCTCTGAAGCTAAACCTCTATATGTATTATCTACATAACCCCTAGATGAATAAGGATTGATTTTCTGGTCATACTCCATGCTAATAGAGTTGCGCCCCATGTAGTCTTCCTCTGTCTTATTAAGAGTATTACCATATTGACTTAGTGCATCTTTTATATTTTGATAACCCATATCTATCTAAATGTTTTTCTATACTTTGCCATTATTGCAAAGATATTAAATTTATTTGTAGTTTTAGCTTTATATTTGATTTTTGCCCAAGTACCTTTTAATCTACTTCCTGAGGCTTCAGATCTTAATGGAACTTTTAGTATTCCAGAACGGTGCTTGTGTTTAGTATTAGATCCTATTTCAATCCAATCAACTTCAAATGTAGTGGTATCTGAAGCAAAGTCAATTCTTATTCTCTCAATAATATTATCATTCCAGCTGTCAGTACCATTCATATCCCATTCAACAATAACAAATTCAGAATCTATATTGTCAGGCTCAGGTATTATTTGTATTCTACTTCCTGACTCACTAAGTCTTTGCCATTCACCATATTTAGACACTCCAGTCCAGAATATCTCTCCAGCCCATCCAGAGCCAGCAGTTCTTTTTATTCTAGCTCTTATGATATTATTATATTTACCATCTAAATTAAATTTATCATCAAATATTGGGCTTCTGAATTTAGCATCACCCTGACCTGCTAATGTTATAGTCCCGCTACTAGCACCTCCTCTTATAATATCATTAACCTGCCATTGCCCTCCAGATGATCCTGCCACTCTTCTACCGTGCACACCATTACCCGAGTTAAATGCAATAACTAATCCTTCCCATATTAACACTCCACTTCTATATTGTTTAATTGTGAAATGATTTCCACTCCAAGTTGTATTTCCTGCAAGAGCATTCCATTGAACTGATGAGAAGAAGAAATATTTTCCATCTGGTTCTGAGGGCGTTGGATGAATTATTCCTGTAACATCAACAGAAGCGCCACTTGTTGCATTAACAGAGTTTATAATAGGAGAAGTGTATACTGATCCATTAAACTCTTGCCACGACCAACCATCATGTGTATCTTCAAAATTCCATCTATAATTTATAGTAGCACTTTGTTTTTCTCCATTTTCAGTGTTAAATTCTAATAATGAGAAGTCTACATCTTGAGTCATAGGGATCTTAACATTATCATAAACTTTTAATAATTGAGGCATCTCACTAATAACTTTCTCTACATAACTCTCGTCTGCCACTGGCTTTAATCCATCCACTTCAGTGACAACTGCTTGGTATGGGTTTCCGTCTATAGGTGATATCGCTCCTGAACTAACCACTCTTTTAACATCATCTGTTTTACCAAAGAAGTTTGTCTTATCGTCTTCATTCTTATCCCAAACCCATAAACTTAATGGATTTGTTCTGTGCTGCTTATAGAAAGAACTATTACGTGATCCAAAAATATTATAAGGGTTATTCTTGTAACTTGAAATATCTTTTCTAATATTCATTATTGACCTTACGGCTATCTCATTCATTGGTGTAACTAAAAATGAGCCTTGCCCTCCTGTAATCCATGATGGAGGAGCTACACCATACTTAGATGTAAATGCATTAATACCTTCATTAAATACTAATGTTTCAGAAACACCTATTTGCTGACCATCAACAGCGCTTTCCTTCTGTTGGTTTGAATATGGATTAGCAAAAGTTAATCTATCATATCCTGAATTCCAATTTCCATTATGGAATGTAACTAATAGCTCTTTATTGTCATGATCGAATACAGATGTAATTCCTAGGAACTTTAAAGGATTATCTGCGATATAATTTCTACCATTCTTTTGAACGCTATTTAAGTCTCCTGTTAAATCACCTTTCCAGACACCACTATCTTTAGTTACGGCAACATTCTTCCAGTCTTTCATTATCTCTCTAAGATAATTTCTTTGACCAAATGAGTCTCCTAGAGATACAAGTTTTTCTGTATCGTATTTAAACAATCTAGCATAATTACTATCTACAAAGTACAATGCGTGCTCACTTGTAGCTACACTAAACCTATGTGTTGTTCCGTGTTTAGTTGATATGTATATATGATTCTCAACGGTCTCTCCAGTACCTGTATATAAAGAATTTCCTGTCTCGTCCTTAAGCATTGAGATTGGATTTACTAATAGTTTAGCAAAACCTTTATCTTGCAGGATATATATCTCATTCTTAAAGTTTATAATTCTATTAATCTCACCATACTTAGCCTCCATATCATGAAATTGATTGATAGGAAATTGTCTAAATGCATCATCTGGATCTCCAGATATTTTAGTATTAGAATAAGCAATCTCATAAGGTAAATCTAAAGCTTCACAAGAGATGCTTTCGTCAATCATTAATCCTGATTTAATATTGTTCTCTTGTGAGAATACAGGATTATATAGCCAGCTATTACTGTAAGGAGGTTGATTTATGTCTTTACCTAATTCAGTGTCTCCACTATTTAATGTAAGTCCACTTCTCATATCTGTATTAACATAAGACTCTACAGGGAATACCTGCCATCTTGCAGCAGACTTTTTCATATAAGGTGCTGATGTTTTCTGGTGAGAATATAAATTAACAAATGTATCTCCTCCAAAAACTTTACTTACATGCGCTTGTCCTCCGTATGCAGAGCTATTACCATTGTCAATTACAGGATGAAAATTACCACAAGGAATATATCTTGTAGATTCGATAGCTTCTTTTCCATATCCCCCATAAGGAACTACACGCCTAACAATAGAGCATAGG
>TARA_R110000822_G_scaffold4431_1_pt1 | contig 13691 bp, 29 predicted proteins | sample TARA_R110000822 | Tara Oceans TARA_R110000822 (sample SAMEA4397666) | marine metagenome | biome: Polar Biome; feature: [SRF] surface water layer (ENVO:00010504); material: water (ENVO:00002006), including particulate matter (ENVO:01000060) such as... | depth 5 m | reverse complement strand
AAATTCTGGTATAATAGAAATTGAAGCAGCTCTTAATGTGTATCTTGTAAATAATATATTATGGCCAGCTTCATAAGTAAGCATTAATAAAAGCGTGTTAATAGCAAAAGACTTGCCTGAACCTCTACCACCAGTTACAATGAAGTATCTTGATTTAACGCTTTTTAAGACACTATATTTTTTACTTAAAGCTAATTGCACCTACTAGCTTTTTAAAGTCGTGATTCACCATTTCTGTAGTATTTAAGTCTACTGTGTCTTTTGGTTTACCATGACAGTAATGAAAGTATAATTGTACAAATTGAAAGTTTCCTTTTTCTAATCCTTTTCTCATAGCATCCATTGCTAAATCATCTAAAGGAGATAACTTCTCTATTAACTTTATTTCTTCTGACTTTGGTTTTCTGCCAGCAAACCCTTTTGTGCTGTGTCCACCATTGTTTTTTCTACCATCCATAATTAATAAACATTAATTAATTAAATTGTTATTCTTAATTGTTGGGTGTGTTGTTTTAATCTCTTTGTAGCTGCTTTAAAGTATTCTGTATCTAACTCACAGGCAGTTAAATCAAATCCTAAGTTATGACAAGCAATTGCTATTGAACCACTTCCTAAATGTGTATCTAATATTTTATCGCCTTCTTTTGCGTAGTTTATTAAAAGCCACTCGTAAAGTTTTACAGGTTTTTCTGTTGGATGTATTTTATCTGTGTGATTATGTTTATGAATTGAATAATCAAACATTTTAGCAGGTTTTTTTAACCCCATACTAACCCAAGCGTATTCAGCAGTTGCAAAATTATCTACTGTTTGTTTTTTATTCCAAATACAAAAGTATTCACTTGGTGGCATTACAAAGTTATTAGCACCCCATACTATTTGATTTTTAGAAACCCTAAACAATTCATTCCAATAATCTTGTAAAGGTTTATTATCCCATTTTAAACTATCTTTATAATTACCTTTTGTTCCGCCAAGTCTTAAACTTCCTTTTTTAAGCCTTTCTAAACCATAGGGCGGGTCTACAATAGCCAAGTCAAAGTAATTGTCTTCATATCTAGCCATAAGCTCCATATTATCTTCATTAGTAATATTCATTCAAAAACTATTTCTTCGTTAGGAAGTGGTACTTCTACGTTGAACCATTCTTTTAGAAAGTCTCTACATTGTGTGTGGAATACTTCTTGTTTTGTTGTAGTGTTTTCAGTTGATGAAACAGGAACTTTAATAACTTCGCTTGTTTCTGGGTTTACTTTTTCATCATATAGAAATAAAGACTTAAATAAATTATGTGTTTTCTCTATGTCCCAAGATTCACCCCATTCGTTTTGTACTGCTTGAATAGTAATAGGAATAACTACACCAAAATAGTATGCATTTTGTTGATTGCTTCTGTGGTTTGTTTTACGTTTCACTATTATTTCTATTTCTTTTCCTTCAAAGCTTTGTACAGCATTTTTTACTTTTGCTCTGTTTCTAATTAGTTTACCATTAACAACTTTTGATATGACTTTAATTTGTTTCACGCTCCACAGCTAATACAGTCTTCGTCTTCTATATCACAAGACCTTTCTGGTGCTTCTAAGGAATCTTTGTAGGCTGCCCTAACCTTTGCGCCAAGTTCTTGGTCGTTGGGTGTCATAGCGCACATAAATATTAAATCTCTTAGTGTTTGATTATCATTGTTCATTTTCTTCTGTTTCTAGTATTAATTCTTCTTCTTCTTGTTTTAATAAATATTCCTTTAATTTATTTATCGTGTTCTTCTTTGTATATGTCATAAAGTCTTTTCATTTGGTTTATTAATTCTCTTACACATGAACCGCAAGTTGACAGTTCGCGTCTTTCGTTAAATACTCTGTTTGAAATTGCTAGTATTTCTCTTTGTTCATCATATTTTAAAGTTTGTTTAGCTACTTTAAAAAATTCAGTTAGGTAATTGTATTCAGATTCATTTAAACATTCAGGATTTGACTTATATTTAAAAGCTGCATTTAATCTGGATTTTCTAGCCTCACACCCGCAATCTTTTCCAAGTTTGTCAAACACATATTTAACCACAGATTTAATTCCTGTAGATTCTGTGAACTTTTCAATTGAATCTCCAAGACCTTTTGACTTTTTCTTTTTTCGTTTAGTTGCCATTTTTTAATTTATTTCTTATTTCTTCCTTACATTGTTTTACAGTTCTCCATATTGTTTTATATGAAATTTTCGTTTCTTTTTCTAGTTTTCGCATTGACTGAAACTCTTTTGTATATAGATTAAATAACTTCTTATGAAACCATTGGAAGTTTTCTACTACTTTATCTATTTTCTCATAAAATGCAGCATCAGATTCAGTCTTTTCGTCTACTACGTCCTTGTGTTTAGCTATTGGATATGTTATTATCTTTTTGTTGTTAACTCCATAGATGTCATTCACCAAATTTTGCAATACGATATAGATATAGGAAAACTTAATTTTGTCCTCTATTAGTAAAGACTGGGTTTTTAGCTTTTTTTCCTTTAATTTTTGATATATTTTTAAATACATATCCTGAACTATATCTTCTCCAGTTACAATAGAGTATGCTGGAAGCATCCTTTCAGCCATTAAAACCCATGTAGGGTGCTTCATATAGAGTTTGTGTATTAATTCATCTGTAGTCATAACTCTTTATATTTTAATATGGTTTCTATTAAAAAAAGCCTTGACCATTTAAAGCCAAACTTTTTAGACATTTCTACATTTAGTGTGATTTTGTCAAATCTTTCTTGACCTATCTTTTTAATAAGATTTTCTCTGTAGGGTAGGAGATTACCAGAAAGGAAGTAATTACATTTCTTGCATTGACCATTTACATTGTCTTCGTTAAATTTGGCTGATGGGTGGTTGCCAGCACTGTAAAAGTGTCCAGCTTGGAGCGTGGTATATTTACCACAAGAAATACAAGGACAGTATTTGTCCCTTGTTCTTATGAACCTATGAAAGTGTCTTACTGCAATCGCTTTTAGTTGCGATACAGATTTTTTTTGTAATGTTTCTTTATATGCCATCGTGTAGAACGATGACCAAGCGGAACAAAAATAATAACTGTTTTTTAAATAGAGCTATAAATTAACAGTGATTTTTCAACAATTAGTTTTTTAAGTTTATATGATTAGTTAATATCTCAATAATATGTTGAGCAAAATTGATATTCTTTTTTACTGCTTGAATTTTTAAAGGCTCAACTATCTCTAGTGGTATTCTTATATTTTTAACAAGTGTTCTCATTTTTGTTTTATTTATTATTAATAATTTTTAAAATTTCCTCACAACTTTCTTGTTGTGTTCCCCATCGATGACCCCAACCAATTGATGTTGTGTCTAATTTAATATTATCAACTTTTAAAATTGAGCCATTCTTTTTTCCTTGAGTTGTAGAAATTGGAGATGTTAAACCACCTCGCTGGGTCGTTCTTGTCATTCCATCTAAACTATTATTAATATTAAGTTCTAACAATAAATTTGAAATGCTTTTTAAAGTAGGCATTCTGTATTTTCTATCACAACCATTGTCATTACTTTTATTAATTAAGTCTTGCAAGGTCTTTTGTGATTTTTTTGTAAGTGTCATAATATTCTGTTTTAGTTAATTTTTAATTACATAACAAAGATACATAAAGTATTTGAAATACCTAATGTATTTGTAATTATTTTTTAATTATTTTTATTCTTCTACTATTATTTGCCACATTCTGACAATAAATATCCCAAGTGCTACAGCTAACAAATGGGACATAAATATTTGTAACATTAAATCTTCCATTTAAAATGGTAAATCTGATTGTTCAGCTCCTACAGGAACAAACCCCTTTAAAGGTGCATCAGTTTCTTCTTTTGGTGCTTCTGGGTTAAGTTGTACAGCTCTCCAGCAGTCAACTTGTGTGTAGTGTTTATTATTATGTTCTCTGCTGCTTATATTTATAAAGAACTCGTACACTTCACCCTCATTAATTTTCTTAACGTGGTCAACGTTATCTGCTAAGAATACTAAACATACTTCAGAATTGTAATTTTTGTTCTGGTCTATTACAACTTCTTGTATAGTGAAGTCTGTTCCTTTTTTTGTTTTTTTAGTTACTAGTTTTTTAATCTTTACTACTCTACCTTTTATTGATGTATTGTCCATTATTATTTATGTTTATTGGTTTATAATAGTCTGAACCTTGCAGACCTATTTTTGTTTTTAATTCTGGCATCCATAGCCATTCTTTTTTAATCATATATTTTTACTGTCCAGGTGCTTACTTAAAGATTTCTGTGCGCCTTGTGTCATTCTTTCGTTTAAGTATTCTCTAAAAAATGTTAGAATCTTAGGAGGATTTAGAGATTCGTATAACTCACCATACTGACCTGATAATATTTTTCTAAATAAAAACTGTAAATCAGAAATATTTAAGTTGTAAAATTCATCTACTACCAATCTAGCTGCAAAACTGATTTGACTTTCTGTCATTGGTCTTCTTAGATTTAACAGTTCGTTTAATTCTACTAGCCACACTTTCATATAGCTAACTGTAAAAGATTCGCCCATTTCTTTTCTGATTCTTGATATTGAGTGTGATTTGTTTTCAAATATTTCTTCAAAAGACTTAACACCTCCAGAATTTATTAGATTAGCTGGATTGTAACTCTTTAAAAATTTTTGTTTTGTAATTATCTGAATACCTTGTTTGTCCTTTTGTATTGTCATTATTTGATGTTCCATTTTGATTTTTGTTTAGTTGGGGTTTAATAAGTCCTTTATAGCCATTGCCCATCGAATACTGCATAGCTTCAGCAACTTCTTCTTCTGATTTATAGTCTTGACCTATTTGCTTTAAAAAAGCTTGTTTACTGGTTAAAGACTTATACTTGAATCTGTGTTCTTCATATCTATAGTTAAACCAGATGTTTATTAGCTTTTTAAAACTTATAGTATCAAATGGAAAAACTAAATTTTCTTTTTTTAACTTTTTTTCTTTATTAATAACACTAACACTATCATTAACACTATCACTAACACTAACACTAACACTATCAGCTTTTTTGGGTTTTAAAATAAAGGGTTGGGTTTTTTGGGTTTCTTTTTTATCCGTTAGCTTTTTTGGTCTACCTCCTTTTTTTCCGTTTTCAGACTGTTTATTTATATAAGTATCATATTTTCTTAAATCTCTTTTTAAGGATTGTTTAATTGGTATAAAACACATCTTAGTTAATCTGTCTGGACTTTCTGGCTCTAAGTCATTAACGTATTTAAACAAGTGCTTTACCAGTTTACCAGCTTCCTCGTTTGTTAGTTCCTCAAAAGACTCCAGCCAATCACAATAAGCAACAAAAGATTTTTTATTAGTTGCCATATTCAATGATTTTTTCAACGTAATTTTTGACCTTTAATAACTTTGTATGGTCGCACTTTAAAAGTTCTTCATTAATATCTTCTATTGCTTCTACTTTTGGTTGCTCTGTTCCTTGTTCACTGTAATATGATGACAAACACCTATCAGCTAAATTTCTAAAATCTGTATCTGTTTTATATATTCCGCTATAATGTTTGTTTAGATGTAATATTGTAGCATGATTTCTTTTAATTATCATGCCTATTTCTTTAAAAGTGCAGCTAGTAAATCTTCTAGCCATGTAACAATAAATGGTTCTAGCATTTACAAAATCTCTTGTTCTTATTTTATCTCTCATGTCTAAACCAGTAACCCTTGTTACAATAGCAATAATTGATTTTAATTCTTGCTGTAAATTATATTTAGCTTGTATTCTATTTTCTTTTATTATTTCGTTTATGCTTACAAGCATATTTTCTGGTGTTGTGTTCATTTTTTAAAAAGTTTAAAGGGTGCATTAGTGCTTGGTCATCAGCACCCTATGTTTATAATTTCTTTACTGTGATGTAATCTTTCTTATATTTCCATTCAGGAACATTTACAAGCTCACCAGTCGCTAAAACAATTTTATCTTCAGAAAGCATTGTTGCGCCCTTTTCAATACCTGATAAAGCGTGCTTAATAGTTTCTTTTATTTTGTTAAGTTCATCTTGCTTTTCCATTACTTCAGGAATATTTGAAAAGTCTACAATTTTAGAACCTGATATTTTTTTAATTTCAAATCCATTACTTATAAATTTTGCATTATTGTTAGAGTGCATATCACAAGCATCCAATGCAAGTGGTTCTATTTGTTTTATTGCTTCATTAACAAGTTTTAATATTTGTTTTAATGAACAATAAGCTTCTAGTTCTTCGCCTTCTTCGGCGTTTTCAACTATTTCTGATATAATATCTTCTTGCTGCAAAACTGTTGCGTGCCATTGCATTGATGGTTTCATGTAGCTTTTTTCTTCTCCTTCAACTCTTTCTAAGTGTTTTGATAAAGCTTCTTCAGATTCTCTGTCAAAATCTCTGTCTGTGATTTCTTGATATTGTCGTTTAGTGTATGCCATTTTATTTGTCTTTTGTTAGTGTTTCTATTCCTTGAGATTCCATGATTTTATCTATCTCAATTTTCTTTTTATTTATGTCGTTTAATTCTTTAAACCACTCGCTTAATTTGTCTGTGTTTTCCATTATTTTCTTTTTTATCGTTTAATAATTCTAAATTTTCTAGTAATGATTTAGCAGCTCCTTTTAAACACTTTAAGGAGTTGTTAAAATGCCAGTCAGTTTCTTTTTTAATCTCTGATAAATGAATGTCTAACACGTTAAATTGATTAGAGTAAAAACTCATATCATAAATAGCGTCTTTTACTTTTTGATTTCTATTATCCATAATTAATTTTTTAGCCTCTTTGAACTCTTTTATTTCTTTTTCAGTCATAAAAGGAGCTGGAATCTCAATAATGTTTTCTGATTGTTCTTTTACTTTTCCCATTGTTTCTATTTTTTATTTATTATTGATTTTTTATTGCGTTTGCTACTTCATCTGCTGTTGCATAGCTTGTATCTATTCCTATACCTAAATTTGCTAATGCTCTACCTATAGCAGAAGTTTCACAGTTTTCGATAAAACTTGTTTTATTTATAAATGAAGAATCTTTAGTTTCGTGTGCTATTCCAGATGCTAATTCAAAACCATCTGTATTTTTAATACTTGCTCTAACAACAACACCATTTTCGTTTAAGTGTGTTATTTCTGTAGTAAGTCCAAAACTTGAATAGTTGCGTCTAAAAAATTTCATGCGCTCATTTACAGGGACGTAATCAGTGCCTTTAATATTTACTGTCTTAAAATTTGTTGTTGATTGATTCATGATATATTGTTTAAGTGTTCTTCTGATATTCTGTAATTACCTATTGATGGACTTGTGTATTTTATTTTACCTTGATGAATCCAATTTCTGACAGTTCGTGATGTTACTCTGTGATGTTTAGCAACCTCGCTAACTGTTAAAAGTTTAGGTGTTTCTTGTTCTTTGAAATACTCTTTAAGAGCTTCTTTGATTAGTTGTTTAGTCATAATTAGTGGGTTAGTATTTTATTAATCATCTTTAGCGTAGCATTAATGCCATCCACAAAACCAATACATTCATCAGTATTGTGCTTTTCTTTCATATACTTATTAAGTATTGCTTCTTGCTGTGATTTTGTTACTAGCATTTATTTTAGTTTTAGTGGGTTAATACTTGTGATTCTACTTTGATAAAATTTTGCATTATTTTAACAAGCCGTCCTTCGTGTTTTTCAGGAACTTGACAGAAACCAGAAAACCAATGATTACTAACTGACATAGGATTCATATTAAAATGGTCAGCAACTAAAAGCACTAATTCCTTTTTATTATTAGCTTTACTGTATAAATTTTTAACATTTGTAGAATGCATTTTTACTGTTTTATTATTGTTAATACTTCACAAATATATACATAATTACAACAACAACAACAATTATGTAATAAAAAAGTAATATTTCTTACATTTTGTAGATAAAACAGTGTTTATAATCTTTCTTAAATACTACTTGTTTATTGATTTTTTTGTTATAGATTACAGTAACATTCACTAAACAAATCATGAATCACCCATCAGAAAGACTTTTTGAATTAATCAATTCCTTAAGTCTAAATATTAATTCTTTTTCAAACGAGTGCGGTTATCCATCATCGGCTACTATTTGGAGGATAATTGAACAAAAGAAAAAACCATCAAATCCAACTATTAATAAAATCTGTAATAGATTCCCCCAGGTTAACCGCGAATGGCTTTTGACTGGATATGGAGAAATGTTTGTTAATCAACAAACTGAATATTCAGAAGATTTAACAGTGACAGCTAAACAAGTAATTGAAACTATAGTTCCCAAAATGCTTAAAGTGGGGTTGGTAGAAAAAGCAGAATCTTTAATATCAAAACTTGAAGGAACATTATCAAAATTTGAATTAATAAGTGAATCCATTTTAATAAATTCTGAAAGATTAAAATCTATTGAAAAACAAATTAAATCTATGGAACGGATGCAAGCTGTAGAAATAATAAAAGAAGCAAAAAAGAAAAGAAAAAACGGAGGATTAGACCTTAATTAATTTACGGTGTTCCCAGCATATATTTGGAACAAGATTAAAAATTATAATATATGGAAATGGATATACACGAGATAGGGGAATTAATAATTGAACAAAAAGAAATTTATACTGAAGAAGAATTTGAAATACTTTCTGAAGAATGGCTTGAAGATTACAAAAGACATTTAATAAATGACATACTACCAAAAACTAAAAAATATTATTAGTCCATTTTTCTAATTCGTTTTCCTGAAATTTTTTATAGGTTTTTAAAGTGGCTGGATTTCTAATTCCACAAATTGCCATAATAATATGGTCTGGAACTCCTTTATTTGCTGCATTAGTTATAAAAGTTCTTCTTGCAGTATGTGAGCCAATACACATATACAATGGTTTTATTTCTTCAATCTTTTGATTTCCTAAAAACTTAGACTTTGTAATTTCATCTGTAAATTCAGCTAGTTTACAAACCTCTTTAATATTTTTGTTAAACTTTTGATTGCTTATTTTAGGAAGCCTCCAGTCCCATTTATTAAGTAACACCTCTAATTTATCCGATATTGGTATATAAGATTTAATTTGTGTTTTTATAGCTCTTTTTTCAATTCTATTGTTAATTACATCTGATTTTTTAAAGAGGGTATAGTCTGAAAACCTTTGACCAGAATAACAACCGATTAAAAACAAATCTCTGTATTTATCTAAAGTTTTATTTAGGGTTAAATCAGACAATTTTTGTACTTGTTCAATGGTTAGTGAAACGTGGTCTGCATCTCTAGTAGCTACAGTTATTTTTTTATAGTTATTATCTACCTTAACTCCTGTTTCTACAAGCCATTTTAAGAACGTTTTAAGAAAGCCTATTGTTCTATTTAGTGTTATGTCTGTTAATTGATATTCATGCCTTAAAAAAGCAATAAAATCAATCATAAAATCTTTGTCTATTTCAGAAGATTTTAAACTAGAATTAAAAGTAATTAATTTGCTTTTTAAGTATCTGTATTTATCAATACTTGCTTTGCTTGATTTAGCAATTTTTTCTTTTTCTAAAATAAAAGCGTCTAGTTCATCAATTAAAGTATATCTTTTTACTATAGTTAACTTAAATCTAGCATTTAATCTTTTTTTTAGTTCTTCCCTGGTTACTTGTTTATCTTGTGATTCTAAAAGATTAATTGATTTATCCAGTTCTTCAACAAATCTGTTTAATTTATTAGTTATTTGCTTTAATTCAAACCCAGCACCACCAGATTTTGCTTTTGGCATCCTATTTTCTTTGTTCCAGTTTTTAGGGTTTATTGAAATTCCTGTAGAATAAACAAATCTTTTCTTTTCAGACTTGACATAATATCTTATTTTTATGGCAGATAATTTTTTGTTCGGTGTGTCTAAATAAAAGTACATCGGTAACTGATTCGGTAACGTTTTAGTGTATTCATTTGCACATTCAATAGGAAAATACATACAATGATAATAAAAAATAGTCACGATTTTTCCTATAAAAGACAATTAGATAGGAAATTGACGGAAAATAGTTCTAGTCCCTCACTCTCCGCAACCCTAACCCGTAACTGTTTAATTTATAGATAGTTATGGGTTTTGTTTTTTAATTCGGTAACAGATTCGGTAAAGTTTTGCTAAAAATAATGTGTTAATCTAGCTACTTGACCATTAACAGGATGATGAATAAAACCTTCAATGGCTACATTATTTGAACTTTGATAACCATTTCTGTGATGCCAAGAATCTGCTTCGCTTGGACTTCTTAAACTTTCTTGTGTAATTCCTGGAAAATCTTTAGCTGTTTTATGATGTATATGATGCGTATAAATATATCTATGCTTACATGAACTCCAGTATTCGGCTGCTTCATCTGCTACAACCATTGGCAAAGTAGCATTTTTGCATCCATCTCCATGAGTAGTAGCTATTAAATTAGAATGATATTTAAAATATTTCCTATGTGAAATAGAACTGTCAAAGGTTATGTTATTACTATTTCTAAACCATGTCTTTATAGTATCACTTAGAAAAAAACCACTTTGATAATCGTGGTTACTTGGATTAAACATAAATTGAACATCTGCAAAACTCATTAAATGTTCTAAAACATCAATATAAAGTTTTTTAGCATCTAAAAAATTGTTATACCACATTCCGTCAGTGTCTTGTGGTGTTCCTGATGTCGTTTGTCTTTTAGCATTGTCAGTGTGTAAAATGTCATTACCAGCCACAAACAATATCTTTTCAATATTAAAACCATTTGATTTGTCTAAAATACCTTGTACACCTTCATGTACTCTTTTTATAGCTATTTCTGTATTATATGGTTTTCCAGTTTCAAAGGCTGTAGAAAGTTTTCCAATATGTATGTCTGCTGGGTCAATAACTAAAAGGTGTCCATCCTTTTGTTTTTTTCTTTTTATATTTTTGTATTTAGGAGAATGATTTTTTAAATCATTAATTAAATCTTCTTTAAACTTATTGTAAACATTTGTTTTAAAGTTTGGATTTTTTACAAATAAACTAGAGTTTTTATTCTTTAGCCACAAGTGCTTAACGTCATCTGGATTTACTCCTGATTTTTCCGCTTCTTCTTGTACTCTCCTAAAATCTTCTATTATTTCGTATTCCTTTTTATTTAGTCTAACTTTTGGGTTTCCTTTATCGGTGTATAATTCAGTGAATTTTTTCATTGGTTTTTTTTACTTTTTCTAGGCTTCTTCCTCCAAAATATGCGCCTATTACTGTAATTAAAACTAACTGGAGTAAATCAATCCAACTAGGTTTAACTTCAAACGCAATCACCCCCGCTTCAATAAAAATCATTAATACTGTAGAAATAACTAAAAATATTAAAACCATTGGCCTAACATTTTTACTTAACCAACTGCCAGAAGCATCGGCTTTCCATCTTTCAGTAACGTTTTTTTGTATTTCTAATTCGTGATTTAAGATTGCTTTTTCAATCTCATTTTTAAGTTGTATTTTTTCTTCTTTAGATGTCACAACTTCATCTATAATATTACCAGCTTGACCAACTAATTTTAAAAGTATATTACTTAGCATATTTCTTTTTTACGCTTGATGGTTGAAACTCCATGTATTCCTCTATAGCATCAAAACAAGGACATGATTTGAGCCACTCATCACTTGTTATCTTCCCATCTTTATTTTTATCAGGACTCAAATCCCTATGTCCATATATTTTAGCTTTTGGAAATTTACCTTTCAGTTGTTTTATTAGCTTAATTATAAGCTCCTTTTGTCTTGGTGTTCTAGTGTCTTTTGGTTTTCCGTTTATGTCAAGTCCTCCAATATAAGCTAGTGCTACAGCATTAGAATTTCTTGACTTAACACTCGCTGGAATTCTGTGCAATGGTCTTCCAGTTTCTATACCTTGAAAACCGATAACATAATTATAGCCGATATCAGACCAACCGCGAGCTAAATGCCATTTTCTTATCTCTTGTGCTGTTATTGCAAGTCCTTCTTTTGTTGCGCTGCAATGAATATGAATTTCTTTAATTTCTCGCATCTTGTTTTTTTCTAGGTTTAACTCGGTTTTTAGCATTTAAAATTAATTTTTCTTCCATTCTAGCCACCTTTACTAGTAATTGTGTGTTTTCTTCTATAAGCGTTTGAATCTTTAATTCTAAGCCACTTATTTTGTCTGTAAGGGCTTGTATTTGATTAATAAAAACCTGGTCTTCCCTTTCGTCCTTTTGTGCTGAAACGTCAATTTTCTTTTTTATAACCGCCCAAATTTCCTTTGCTCCAAAAGCTGAAATAAGTGCTGCTATTCCCATAATTAGTGAGTGGTCATCCATTCTAATTCTTTTTAAATAATTCATTCTGGTTCTGGAGTACTCCATTCGCTAGTAGCCATTAGAGCTAAACATTCATCTTGGTTCATAATTGTATATAAATAAGGCAAAGAACCATCAGTTATAAAACTTGGTTCTACTCTATACGAAAACAAACCTTGAGAATTGTCTAAACTTCTACGCATTGACTGAGCATTTAACTGGTCAACTTGACTAAAAATAATTCCGTTAGAATCTTGCATTAGAATTACTACATATTTTTTATTATTCATTTTTTTTATTTTAATATTTTAACTTGGAACATCTGTTGTTCTGTCTAATACGTCCATATTAACACTAATTCCATTTGCTGTAGAGTAGGGAGCATCTCCAACAATTTCAATAGATGAAGTTCCTAAACCATTTGCTGAATATCCAACTCCATTAACAATGTCATCATTTGTCATATTACCAGCAAAAGTTGTAGCGTTTGAGGGTACTGCGGAGGTTCTTGTTGTTCCCTCATTTAAACAAGTCCATTTACTCGTGTTTGCATCAAAAGAACTATTACTTCCCATTTGCCACCATCCAGATGGATTTAAAGAAGTTAAATCAGCTGGAACACCTTGATTATAAAGAGTATTTACATCTATTACACTATTTTTCCATATAGCAACATTAGAAATTTTACCATTAAAATATTGAGTTGTACCTACTCTATTACCTATTAAATCTGAATTATTAGATGTATCGTTTTTAAGGGTATCTGAGAAACTTGCATCTATTACTTCAACGTTATTAACGTAGAGTTTAACAGTAGAACCATCCCAAGTAGCAGCAAGATGTTGCCACTCATTAAAAGAAACAGCGTTAAGTGCTTGTATTAATAAATATGTATTATCCTCTCTAGTAAGATAAAGTTGTAAATTGCCATTAGTACCAAGAACTCTAAACATAACCCCACCAAAGAAACGAGTAAAAATATTTTGATAAGTTGATGTAGCTGCAATATTTATCCAAGCACTTATTGTAAGTGAAGTTGCTGCGTTTAAAAGCCCATTACCACCACCATTATTTAAAGTAAAATAATTAGCATCATTTGAATCTAAACTTAATGCATAAGGACTATAACCTTCACTACCATTTAAACTATTATTTGGAACTAAATAATTAGCTCCGTTATCTACTGATTGGTCGCCTAATTGATAGTAAGCTACTGGCTTTGGACTTAACGTCATTGGATTTGTAACAGCTGTTCCACCACCATAAAGAGTAGCTACTTGAGTTGCTGAAAGTGCATAATCAAAAAAAGTAACTTGGTCTATTTTGCCATTTAAACCACCCGTTGGAGGAGAAGTTGAGAAACTTCC
>TARA_R110000822_G_scaffold56167_7_pt1 | contig 13717 bp, 7 predicted proteins | sample TARA_R110000822 | Tara Oceans TARA_R110000822 (sample SAMEA4397666) | marine metagenome | biome: Polar Biome; feature: [SRF] surface water layer (ENVO:00010504); material: water (ENVO:00002006), including particulate matter (ENVO:01000060) such as... | depth 5 m | reverse complement strand
ACAGAAATAGGAGAAGCAGAACCTATCGGTAAAAATTTAATTAGGGTGGATTTGCACAATTCAAAAGGTATCAAATTTCTTAAGAAATCAGAAGATGTTGATTTTGATACCAACGAACACGGTTATCCTTTGATTCCTATTAACGGAGAAGAGTTTATTCTCCCTTTTTTAACTCAACTGAGGAAAATGAGAAAAGAGCTAAAAGGGACTAAGATTGAAACAAATGTTTCAACCCTTTCTTTCCAATTCTAATTATCATTATTTAATGATAATTATAACGAGATGAAAAGTAAGTTATTCTTTTTGAAGATATCTTTAATAATTTCACAAATTTTACCCTTCCCAAATTTACCAGAATAATATTGTTTATATTCTTTTTTCTTGTCCACTATTTTCAAAATTTGTTGTATCTTCTCGATACCTATACTTGTACATACAATTCCTTTATTTCTTGGGTTAGAAGTATCAATAATTCTGAAAAATTCTCTTTTTCTTTTAACTATGTCGTCTATTTGTTCACCTCCTCTATAAATATAAGAACCATAATATTTAGATTTTTTGTAATTCTCTAATATTTTTTCATACATTTTGTCAAACATATATGTGTAAACAAACTGCTCTGCTGTATCAGTATCTCGGAAAAAATCTTCTTCCATTACTCTAATTTTTCTAACTTTCCCTTCTAAAATGGAAGTAATAGAAAACCCTGTCTTATCAGATTCTCTGTAAAAATGAATGAAAACAGTTTCGTCACTATATCCTGGTTTAACTTTATCCAAATCTAGAGTTTTGAAACCAGCAGTAGAACCTTCCGCTCTTTTTCTTCCCTGTTTCCTATCTCCTGCATCTGACAAAGAATCTTTGGCAGTTTTTATCCAATTTTCTGGTTTCTTAGAAATTAAAAAATAATTTCCGAAAAGTTGCATGATATTATTAATGAAATTACTCTTTTCTCCTTGTTTGTATTTAATTAATATATCTTCCAACAGATATTTGAATTCTACGTAATTTTGTTCTAAAGTATAATAATCTATAATTTGACTTTGTGTCTTGGATTCTAACTTGGAGTATAATTTTTGAGTGTCTTCTAACAAATCTAACTCAACAAAAGTCTCAACCGGGGATATGAAAACCTGTTCGTTTTCTGTGTCTATTTCTGTCTTATTTTCTTCAGATATGTTTTTGCCTAAAACTAAAGAATCTCCTACCATTTGTAAATAAAAAGAAGAAGTTCTTCTTAAGTCTTCCACTAATCTATTTTCTGAAATATTTTTATAGATGATATTATAAATCTCATAATTTCTGAAATTAGGATATTTCTTTTTAATAACAGATACCAATTTTTCAAAATTATAATAATTGTTGTTTAATGGAATTAATTCAGATATTTCTTTAAGGATACTACTTTCTCTTTCAGAAGAATAACGAATATTATAGGTATTGTAAACTGTATCTTCTTCTCCAGGTCCTTGGTTTAAAGCCAAACCAACCCTCCTAGTATTATTTGGAGGACCTCTAGCCTTCCATATTTTCATATATTTGTCAGTATAATCTGTTTCTTTACTAAAAGGAATATCTGATTCTCTAATGTTTCTATCATAATTTAAATAAGCGTCAAAAGCACATTGTTTCATAAATCTCAAAATCTTTTTATTCTCAATGTCTTTTCTTTCTGCTTCGATATAATTTCTCAAATCTATACTAAAAGTAGTCTCTTTGGAAATTTCTTCTCCTGGTTTAACAGCTGCCAATCTATAAACATCTACATTTACTTTGTAACTAGTATTTGGATTTTTACTTTCTAAAAGATGTCTGGTCTTTAAATCTTCGTGAGAAGTGGCTCTGATAAATCTGCTAAGTGCTTGGTGCATACCAGATTCGTGCCACCCCGGAGATAGAATATAACCCCTGAGAACATTTCTAAGATTGATACCGTCTCTTGCTACTTCAGAAGCTATAATTATTTGAATATATTCACCGTCTATATTATCAGGGTGATTAAAAATATTTAGAATGTTTCTCATATTGTTAGTCTTGCCAGTTAACATAGCAAATCTTTTCCTTTTCTGGAAAGAAGTATTTATCTTGTTGGTTTTCTTGTTAATAACACCTATTTCATTAGATTTAAAATTTTCAAAACCAAATTTTTCCATTATCAGTCCCAGTAAAACAACGCCACTTCCTTCCACCATTTCCAAATAACAAAAACTGTTTCCAGGTCTTGGTTTTTCTGATTGGGATAACTCTTTTTCTATATAGTAGGCAAATTTACAACCCATCTTAGAAATATTAGATATATTGTTTTTGTATTTAGATGGGTCAGAGCTAATAAATTGTTCTAAAGAGAGATTTCTTTTATCTATGAAAACAGGATTTTTAAATTTAAAATCTCCAAATTCATCTCTTCTAACAAATTTATTAAATCCTTCAGTCCCATAATCTCCGTTAGGAAAAACAAAGACTGAAGATTGGAGTGCTTTCCTGTAGAAAGAATCTTTTTTCAGTTTCTCCACTTTTTCAAAAACTTTTAATTGAAGCTGTTTCATTTCTAAAGTTTTGATAACAATTTGAGAAGGTATCTTTTTGATTTTAGTTTTATTTTTTGGTTGATTTTTTGAAATCTCATACTTATCCATTCCTTTGTCCATAACTATAGTATTGTTAATTATCTTTTTGGAAATAGGTTTTATTTCTTCTTCGGTATTATTGTCTCCGTATTTGATGGAATGAAAATATTTTTCAGCTATATCTCCTTTTTCAACAACTCTGATTTCATTTTCTAAAAATCTAACATATGTGAACATACCTCTAAAATAAGGTTCTAGTTGTTTTAAGGATAGACTTTGATAGAAACTTTCGTCTTTGATAGTAGGAAATTGTTTGTTTTCTGGTAAAAGTAAATTAAGAAGAGGGACGAAATCATTAATTTCGTTAATCATCGGAGTGGCTGTTGCAATAATAACTTTAATTCTTTTGGCAGTATGAAATACTTTCCAAATATAATTATAAATCATAGTTGTCTGTGCATCCGAGACAGAAGAACCAGAAGAAGAATCTGTTAAATTTCTAAGTTTATGAGCCTCGTCCAAAAAGAAAACACAATCATCATAATATTCATTCATTTCATCAACATTTTTGTCATCTTTTATAAATTTTTGATAAGTAGTAACTTCATAATTCTTGTTAATGATACGAGTCATATTATTTTTGTATGTTTTTTCGTCAGTAATATCTTTCAGTTTTTCAAAATCAGGGTCTTTGGAAAATTTTACTATCTGGTCTTTGAAATCATCAACTGTTGGAGGACCAGGTTGAAGAACAAAAATTTTTCTATATTTCTTTTTCATATATTTTTGATAGTTTTCTGTAAAATTTATAATAGACCCTGTTTTTCCTGTCCCTGTTTCATGGATATTAAAAATTCTGTCATGGACTAAAAGATACCGAAAAAACAAATCTTGGTGTTTAAAAAATTTTCCTATTTCTGGTCTCTTTTCTCTTTTACTTCCTTTCAATTCCAAAAATTCTTCTCTGGAAGACGTCTTCCACTGGATGTCTGGGTTGTCATATTCTTCATAATTCTCTATAAAATCGTGGATATGAAATTCTTCTTGTACCATTTTTATTAATTATAAATTTAAATGTTTGTGATTATAAAATTATGAGTGATAATACAGAAAATATGAAAGAGTCGTTAAAATTCACGGAAGATATGAAATTTTTGTCTAATAGAACTAGTATGGCTTTAGTGATAACCGCAATGGTTGTTCTCACTGTTTATTGTGGTTTTCTGTCTTACAACATTTGGGTTAATCTGACAGAAAATAACACCTGTAAGTCAAAACCCAGTGCTACAGATGCTACTTTTACGTGTCCCAATCAAAACGCTACACCAAACTTAACTGACAGTGCAAGTAAAGACAAATACACTCCTTATTATTTGTCAGATTCGGGGGAAAAGATACCTGTCACTACTTTTTATGGAGCTATCAATACTTTTTCATAATATTACAAACTTTATAATTAATACTTAATTATAAAAAATGGGTTATTTAAATAACAGACTGGATAATTATAAACTGAGTAATGAATTAAAAATTCAAAACATTTCGTTAAAAAATTTCAATGTTTTGATGTATGGTTTGATTTTTTTACTTTTTTTAACAATTGTTTTGACTTTTGTTAATACACATTACGATTTTAGAAGTCATTTATGTAAACATTCCAATGTTAAAAAATGTGTGGCAGCTGATAAAGTATGTGCTCACTCTGGGGCTGTTACTAGTAGTCAATCGTCTAGTGCCGAATTCTTAACAAATCAAAATCTGGTTATTAACTTGAATCTTAAAAATGTAAAAAGTCAAAGATTGATTGTTAAATATACTGACCCTCAAAATTCTACTTCCGGTCCTTGTTCATTTTTTATGGATTTTGATTACACTAATCCTGTTCCAACCACAGGAACTTGTTATGAACCTGATTTACTTGGATTAGGTCCAAGTGCAGGGTACCATATCAATGACCATGGTGTGTCTTTTTATTTATACCCTTTTGCTCGTTCCACTGACAATATAACAGGAACATCAGTTTCACAAATAGAGTATATCATTTCTCAGGGGATGTTAAATTCTCCAAAAGTTATTTACTTAGACGAACCTTTTGAAAATCCTAAATCTGTTAGTTCTTCTAACCAACCCACTGGAGTGGTATATCTCAAAGGAGATTCTAATGTTTTTCAATTAGGAGGTTTTATCAAAGAAAAATATGGCGGTTTTAATAATGCCCAATATAATGTCAAATCAAACAAAACAGGAAATAAATCATTGTTTAGTAATTTTGGAAAAGATACGAATATTCCTATGGAAAAAATTGTTTCATCTGACGGTAATATTAATGTGACAGAAATTATCAAAACCAATAACTATAAAAGTTCACAAAGTTGTAAAGATGGTGTATCTTCTGGATGTGCATGTGTTGACCCTGTTATTGTAACTTTGCCTGATTGTAATAAATATTATTATAATACCGTCGATAATATTTACAAACTGAAACCAACTTCTAAAGGAGTAGATAATCTCCCTGAAACTGTGAGATTCTGTACTTATTTTCCCTCAAGTAGTGTGACTGATGGCACTAATTCTAATTCTATTCAATTGAATCAACCACCTAGTTATGGTGGCGTTATTAAAAGAGGTGTTCTACTCGGAGGTTATTATTATGACGGTTATAAACCAGGGTCTGGGGAAGGCCCCGGTAAAGAAGGTAACCGTTATGGTGTCAGTAACGTTTTCTGTTCTAATACCACAACTTTGAAAGGATATCATCCTAAAAATAATCAATTGTACACTACAGATACTAGAGACACCGATTACAGTGATTTATCTACCGCATACGGTTCTTGTCAACCTAATGCCCAACTACTTTCCGGAGGCGTAGTTAATTTGGGACATCCGAACTAACATATTTATCTAGTAAAGTATAAATGATTCGATAACATGATTTGTAGAAGAATCTAAACATAAAGAATATAACTATAATTACAAATAATCCTAAAGCACTGAAAAACATTAATTGAAATCTGTCTCTTGTTAAATCCTCTATTATTTCTTCCTCAATCTCTTCTATTGTTTTAATCGGGTCAGGATTTTCTCCCGTAGAAGTGCACGGAATAGATCTGTTTTGGTCATCAAAACATTGAGAATTGCCACATTCCTGTACCAGATTTATAGAACCAGAAATTCTAGAATCAGCCACTTTTAGACTAATTCCGGATGTGATACAAGAACAAGTATTGATAGAAGCGCTGTAACCTTCTTGTCCATATGTAGTAGAATTATGAGAAACGATGGTAGAACCCTTAACCGAGGCTTTTATGATAGTTGTTTCAGCTGGAGAACCTTTTTTTGTATCAAATAATTTCTTTCCAGAAGTATCTACTCCAAATACATAAGTGGTGGTTTCGTCTAAAGGAGCTGGATTACCATCGGTATTGTCAATTACAATGATACTAACAACTCCAATATTTCCATTACCTACATTTTTACCATATCCCAAAATACATGAGTAATAATTTTTTAAATTGTTTTGGTAATTACCATTATCATATTCTGTTTTAGGAATAATCAAACTTTCTTGTTGGTTACTTTTTGTCAAATCAAAACCAGAACCATAGACAGATGTATAATTACCATCACTATTTTGGTCGGGAGGATTTATAAAGTAACTTCCATCAACTGTAATATTTTCAGTAATATTACCGTAATTATAATTTGCTTTGACATTACTTCTTCCACAACTGGCACATATTTGATTAATATTGATTGACCCTCCGTCAAAATCCGTGTTAATTAAATCAATTGTTGTGTTATCTATCATACAAACAGTCTGTTGACAAATATTTCTTTGTCCTGTTCCTGTTACAGCAGGAATGACTCCAGTCCTGTTACACAGCGGGGTGCATTCTTTATTGATTCCAAAAACTTCATATTTTTGATACTGTTCTTCTGGAAGATAACAAGAACACCATGGTAAGAGAAATGGGTTTGCTACTAAATCTTTGGCTGTGTAATTATCACACATGTCGTTTAAAATATTGGTGCATAATCCAGGAATCTGATTACATATCTTCCACATGGTATTGTAAAAACTAGAATCTCGGTTAATTCCGTCGGTGTTGATACCTCCTAGAAAACTACCTCCTTCATCTGTATACCTTTTAAAAACTTTTTCTAATAGATTCTTAGACCAAACAAATCCTTCCGAGTTAATTGTTCCTTCTACTAAATCAAATTTTTGGAGGTCTTCGAAAGAACACACTTTGCTAGTAGAGACAGCTCTGGCAATAGCTCGAAGACAAGGCTGTTTTTGTTTTAACGGATATTTTAGACCTCGTAAATTGATATCTTCTGAATTATTATAAATACTAGATGTTGTTTGTAAATTAGAAACTATCATTTTGGAATTAATCTCTACGAAAGAATCTTCTAACCACATTTCTAACCAATCATTTTGGGTCGGAAGTAGTTCATCTCCAGAACAATAATCGAAAATTATATCTCTACAAAAATTAGAACTTAAATCTCGGAAAAGTGGATGACATGTTCTCTGTCTGTCAGGAGTTTGGAAACAGGTGTTTGGATTATCTTCTCCATTACAAGCATGGTCATTCATACAACAAACAAAAGGGTCAGCTCTAAAATTTTGTCTGACACACCGAAGCCCGTACCCAACAATAGCACAACCCCCGCAACAAGCAGCAGAAGAATTCACTTTGTAACCCCTTTTTCCGTCGTTAAAATGACAATTTCTGTCAAAATTATTATCAAAAACCGTCCATTCCGTATCGCCATTAACATCCCCTTCAAATCTATCCCCGATATTATTACAGTAGGCTTCTTCGAATTTAATTGTCGTTGCTCCAGCTAAATCTAGGAACCCTTCAATAGCAGCATATAGAATTTGTCCTATAATAGACAGGACATTAAGACCCGGGATGTAATCTAAAACTCCAGTGGCTGCTACCGAAGCTCCTAGCGAGTTAAGGAATTCAGTGACAAAAACAGGAATGATACTTCCGACAGCATCCGCACCTGCACCCTCGGCTTCACCTTCTCCAATAGCGGCTAAATCTTCCATTTCGACTTCATTTGGAACGGTGCTACCTGTCGAAGGGAAAATTTTACCAATAGCATATTTACCAGCAGATATTACCCCTCTATAAATTGCTTTTGCTAAACCTAATGTCAGTTTCACTATAAATTTAACGGGGCTTCTTTCAAAAGCTGCTACTAATCTGACAACTGTAACTGTAATCTCTCCGGCTGCACCTATAACTCTCCCGACTAGACCTAAAGCTCTGACGATGGCACTATCACTTGCACATAATTTTGCCACAAATTTAAAAAATAATGTTCCCAATTTTTTGGCAGCTGCGTTAAGAAGTCCTGCTAGAGCCACCAGAGACCCATATTTAATTAATCCTACTGTCCCGGAAGAGGCCAATTCAATAATAGCTTTTTCAGAAAAAGTTCCAATAAATCCCCTTGCTTCGTCTAAAGGGTTTATATTTCTGTCTAAGGAAGCCAAGATTTCTTTATATAAAAGAGTTCCGTATATAGCAGGGTCTTGTTGGGCCAAACCAGCAAAATCTGAAAATCCTGCAACTAGTTTAGGATTTTTACCTCTATCGTTACAGTAATGCTGGGCATTAAGTATTGACGAATTTACTGATTCTTCTAAAGCCTCTTCTCTTGTTACAGCTGAAACGGTACAGAGATTAATAGCTGGGTCTTTGGGATTGGGTCTGGGAACATTATTAATCGCATCACATCCTCCCATTTTCTTTTATAATTACTATAAAAGAAAAGTTGTAGTACTTTAATTATATACTAATCTTATATAATTATGATATTATAAAAATGGAACAGGATAAATTAACAAAACCAGTAAAGAGGTCTAGTGAATTTTGGTTAGGAATTGTAAATTTGATATTTTCTTTAGGAATTTTAGGAGCTATGATTTATTACATTATCGAATTGGAAAACAGTAAAACCTCTATTTCGGTTGCCAGTAATAAACCCACCGGAGAATTTGCCATAGAACCTAACGTTTCTGTCAGTAAAGGTGTTTTAAATGAATGCACCTTAGGAGGGTTAAGAAACCAACCTTGTATTTACTCTGCTGCTACTATGAACGAAGCAATCGACCAATGCAACAGATTCCCACAAATTTGCAACCGATTTGTCTATAATAGTGCTTCAAAAACCGTTTCTTTTATTTCTCTCACTGGAAATGATTTTGTTACCAATCCTAATGCCTCTATCAGTACCAGACAGGTCGGAGTTACTTTCTCTGGAGACGGACCAACCGACACTACCAATTCTGGTGGTTTAGGAACGGCTGCTTCTTTCACCAGCGACGGTTCTCAATTATTCAGCGACGGTTTAACATCTCAACAAAGTAATAATATTGCCGGAGGAACTGTTACCGGTTATTTTTAAGACGAACAGTAAGAAGTTAAGTAATTTAATTTTTTGTCATATGGAGTCATGAAAAACTGACTTGCAATAGATTCTGTGAAATTTTTTGATAACTTTACTGGAACTGGTTGACTTTCAGCAATATTATTAAAGTTAGAATTGGTACTCAAAAACAATAAATATGGCTCTCCTTGAATTTTAGCAAGAGCATAATAAAACATATTATTTTCAATATTTCCTGGATTAAAATTATTAATAATTTTAACTATTTCGATTGGAATCTTATTAAGTTCTGTTATCCAATATGACCAATAAAGAGGTGTTTTATAACTTAAATCTAGAGAACCCTGGTTACCATTAGAGAAAGAGTTGTAAAACGGGACGGTGTTGACATACATACAATAACTTCCTCTTCTGTTTATTTGACCTCCCCAAATAACTCTATCCACAATATTTCTTGTCACTCCATTGATAATTATGGCCTTTTGGAGTGAAAGGGAAGACATAAACAAATTGTTGACTAAATATGAAATACCTGGGTCCATGTTTATTTGTCCTTGTAGAACAAAATTACTTCCAATGAAATTATTACCAGACTTTGTAATATATCCATTAGTCCCTTTCTCGGTGAAAAAGATATCATTAAAATTAGGGTTTGGAGTTGATTCTTCGTAATATCTAATATTGTGAAATTCAACTTTTGGGTCAATCCCGGTGTTCAAATATATTTTGTTATAGGATGTCAAACCGTTAAATCTGTCAGTTTTTTCTGGAATACAAGAAGTAATAATTAAAGAACCGTCGGAAAAAGTTAATGGTCCTGTGGAAACAGGAACAATTGGAACAATATTATTGACAAATAAATAAGCACGGGCTCCGGAAATGAGAGATGCGTCTAATAAAGTGTTGGTTGACAAAATTAAAGTTTCGTTCAATTTAGCGTCAATCAAATAATCTAAAATCCCGACAATAGCGATATATCTATCAGGGACAGATTTTAGTTGCGGCTTTGCATTTGTATTCTTTTGGTTTGTATGTATTCCAATAACTAATTCAGAAGAAGAATATTTCATAATAGTGTCTATATCTGAAGAATTTTTAATATATAATTCTGGAGAACCAGGGAGGAAATGATTATTACCTGAATTGGAAGAAACCTTAACAGCTCGTAAAGGACTTATTTCTATCGGGCAACAATAACCATAACTGGTAACTAAAGGATTGACATTCATGGTATTGGAAAAAGCATTGGCTGGAGAAGAAGTTATTCCTTGATATTCAATATTTTGGAAATCATTTCCAACAAAACCATTATATTCTATCTTTCTGAGAGTGGTTTCATTCATAATATTAATTCTGTTGTAATCTAGATTAGAATCACTTCTTTCTGGATTGATATTTTTAAAACTAGACAAGACATTAATAGTATCTGTTTCATCTGTTTGATAAATATATTTCTTAACTTCATCGATTTCATAAGGATAGTCATAAGATGTTCCTTCATTAGTAACTGTGCTGTATTTAGAATCGGAATAAATTTTAGCATTTGGAATATTATAAGTGTTGGTAATTTCAAAATTAGTATATAGTATAGAAGTCCCGACAGTTGTCGAGTCAGGAGGAACGAACTCTATTTCTATTTGATTAGCATTAGTGGTTTTATTCCCCGATTGATATCTGTAATTATTATTAAATTGATATGAGGTATTATATTTAACTTGAGTAATTTGATGGTTCAATTTATTTATTTTATTGGTCAGAATAATTTCAGATACTCCCACTTGGACATCTACGGATGTAGTTGAAGGAAAGAAAAAACCTATCGGATAATTATATTGAACGTCGGTAACAGTAGTTGTATTCGGAGAGTATAATTCTTTTCTCTTTTTGATAGAGACTCCGGTTGTTCCAAGAAGGTCGGAATCTTTAACTTCCATCGTGAAAATATTGATACCTGACATTTCCGGAAGCTGTAAAAATCCAGAATCGGTTTCATATTGTCCTGAGGTGATAGAAACAGAAACTCCTAATTGAGAAATAGAAGTTCCTCCGATAACAGGTTCTCCAAAAATGGTATCGATATCATCTGTCAGCATTAAAGTTGTAGAACCATTAACACCTACATTATAATAGTCTCTTTCGCTGACCAAAGGTAACGGGGTTGAGTTTTGATAAAAACAGACCCCTGTAGTGGAATTGCTAAAAAATGTCATGGATGTCCCTGGATATAAATTCAAATAATTAAAATTATTAGTAGTGCTATTAGTGTTGGAGGAAATAAATTTCAGAGGCAAATCATTTACATTTTTATTAAATTTATACCCAGAATCATAACTCACCATCTTATAATTAGTTGTTTGTTTTTTGATAATTGGGTAAAAACCAGCTCCTTCTATTAAAGTTAAATTACTAATCTGAGCGTTTGAACCAGAAGCAGAAACATCATCGTAATCTAAACTGTATATCCCTGTTGGTGTTCCTGAACCGGTATTGGCTTCAAAAAAGATACTAGCTCCTTGTCTCAGAGCAAAATCACTGTCAATGATACCTCCAGTTTGTTTGAAAAAATATTCTCTTCTGGTATAATTTTGATATTTCTGACGATAAATTACATTAATTTGTTGAGAGGTATCTGATTTTTTAATAACACTAACGACTGGTTCTGTGATTGAAGTATCTTCAAAAGTAATTACTTTAGTTCGGGTGCTGGTTCCGTTATCAGTGTTGATATTAATTGTCAAAACACTCTTATTAAAATGATAATATCCAGCAGCAGTAGGAGTAGAATCATCGGACCCAAAATCTTTGGACATCAATATTTTAGACCCATGGAGTGCATTTTGACCAAAACTATATTTCTCAAAAATTTGTTTCTCCAAATTATAACTAGATAAATCTAAAGAGTGAGTTCCGCATTTATTACGAAGACAGTCACTATTGTTAATGCAGATATAATTTTTGTTAGCCAGACAATTATTGTCTTTGAGAGTATAATTAGTAGGACATCCAATCAAGGTGCTTGTGTCAAAAGTATCCCAAAATCTACCACAATATCTAGCAGGGGTTTTTTGATTATATATTTCTTGTCTCAGACAAATGTTAGGAGATTTACAAGCTTTTTCAGAATCATCGCATATTTCCCTAGAGATAGCCGTTTGTGAAGCACATTTTCCAATATTGTTAACAAATATATCACCAATACTCGCTCCAGAGCCAGTTCCGACAACATTGAAATTAGAAAGAAGTTTACTGTTAAATGTTTCGTCAAAAGTGCATTTCAATTTTGATTGACAACCCAAAGGTTGGTTTCCGTCTTCTTGTAAAATACAAACCTGGTCTTTTTTTCCTAATGTATTGGTCCTTCCCTTTTCAACACAAAAATTATTGAGAGTATCTAAACCTTGTTCACATGGAAATAAAATTTTTGGATTTTCTTTTATGACAGGCTGTCTTTTTGTCCCTAACGGGTAATCAATTACACATATCCCTCCTTCTGGATTTCCTAATTCTATGGTAAAATTAGTCCCTGAACCATAAAAATTTCCAACATTTATGACTGTATTTGTCCCGTCATAAGTTATAGTTTTGATTAAATATCTCCCTAAAAACCCTTCGGTAGGAGAAAGAATGGAAATATAATAATCTTTTCGTAAAATAGTTTCCCCTTTTATAGTAAATAGATTAGATGTAAAAGTAGCAGAATAAGTAACCAATGGTTGTTTATCTAAACAACTGGATTGGTTGGGAGAATTTTTATCCGGAGTATATAACGTGCATTGTTCGCTCAAAACACAACCAGAGTCTTTTGGAAAAATATCAAATTTACACCTTTTGGATATCGGGTCACACACGTGATTAAATTCACCGTTCCCTCTACATTGACTGTTATCGGTGCATGGTTTATTGATAACATCTCCATATTGTTGACAATATCCGTAAACACATCCATCCGATAGAGGGGTGCATTCACCCCTCGCAGAACATTCCTGATTGATGTTTTTGAGACAAATCCCTCCGCCTTCGACTAAACCATGAATACATACTAAACCAAGGGTAGAATCACATTCTTGTTGTTGGTGAGAACCAGGAAGATTTGGAAGTAATTTTTTTTGAGGATTTTGTTGACATGGTTGTCCTAACCCTTCCGGAGCATAACCAGAAGGAGCATCAGGCTTGTCTCCCGAATCACTTAACATTAACGAAGTGCTTTTGTTACCTTTGGGATTATGAGAAACATTTCTATCAATTACAATAGGTTGAGCTTCTAATTCTTTATTGACCTCTTGTCTCCAAGAAGTAAAAATTAAGACAATAACAACCACAAACAGAATCCATTCGAGATAAAAACTTCCTGTTAATTTATTACTTTTCCTCAACATATTTTATTTTGTTTATCTTTTAAATCACAAATATTATAAAAATGAGTTCAGATGAAGAGAAAAATTCCAGCGGTGACAACACAGATACTGGTTCTTTTGACTTTGAAGACGATTCCGATAGTAGCGATTTTGGGGTAGATTCTGGAGACGATTCCGATATCCCTGATCCTCGAGATACACCTTCTAAGAGATTAACCCAGCATAAAAGCAGTGTTCAAAGCAGGATAAAGAGTGCAAAAAATTGGTTTATTGTTAATATTATCTTTTTCATTATTTTTATCGCTATTTTTTCTATCCTGTATAGTCTAGGGTATCTGAGTTTCGACTCAGGGTTTAATTCTTCTGCTAATTAAAAATGGT
>TARA_R110000822_G_scaffold100355_2_pt1 | contig 13805 bp, 16 predicted proteins | sample TARA_R110000822 | Tara Oceans TARA_R110000822 (sample SAMEA4397666) | marine metagenome | biome: Polar Biome; feature: [SRF] surface water layer (ENVO:00010504); material: water (ENVO:00002006), including particulate matter (ENVO:01000060) such as... | depth 5 m | reverse complement strand
TTAGTGTTTAAAGAAGAAGACCATGATTGTGGTATACTTACCCAGTTATCAACTGATCCCCCGGTACCGCCTGTGAATACCCCTATAGACCCTGTTTGATAGTCTCTGGCTACTGAAGTAACTGAGGCTGTGTATTCCGGCTGTGAATAAGATACTTGGGCAGGTCTCTGTCTATTTCTCTCAAGTACGTGCTGTTTGATAATTCCTCCGGTTGTGGCTGCTGTTCTTGCCGGAGTAAAGTCTTTTATTAATTTGAATAAAGAATTATCAAAGAATTTAATTAATCTTAAATAATCTGTATAATTGTAACTTGCAGTATACTTTTTAAAGTATTCAAGGCTTATCGCTTCTAGATCGGGATATTTGAAGGTATCGCTAGACATTTGTCTAGGATCTCCAATATAATCTCCTATGTTGAAATAGCCAATCTGTGAATTAATATCTTCATTGATTTCATTCTGTGGTGAAAAACCAACCTCCAGATAATTTACATTAGGGGTATAACTCTGACTTATAGCATAATTCTGTTGCAAAGTTCCGAATGCTGATAATGTTGTTTCGTACAGATCTGTATTTACTACTTTGATCTTATCGGATACTGCATTCTTAATACCTGCAACTGGTTGATCGTAGAAAAAATATTCTGTATTTGGTCTATAGATCCCTGTAACGCCTACGAAGAAGTTGCTAGTCCCTACGAAAGATGATGTGGGTGCTTGCCCGGATACCTTTGGGTGAATTGAAATCGAGCTTGTGTATAATTCCGATCCTAGAGCTGCTCTGAAAGCTAATTCGTTTGCAGAACTATTTAAGTTGTTCCCCTCAATTGAATTAGGGTTCATTACATAGTCGTTAAACACACTCTCACTTAGGGCGTTAACGTAGTATCTAATTTCTTGTAGTGATCCTGAGAATACTTTAGCGGACAGTGAAGAGGATCCAAAATATGATAGTGTTGAGGTAGCCCAGTTGTTTGCTAAACTCACAGAGGAGCTTGCTTGAAACCCTATCGTATTTCCGTCTCTTGCTTGGTAATTATTGTTCTTAGCATAGACTGTAAAGTCTATTGTACTTGTTTTGTTTATTAAAACAGACCACCACCCTTGATTAAAGTAGGGTAGGTAAATACTTGCAGTTACTGCAGGTGATGCAGAGTCTGGATAATATATTAATGTACCATACTGATTATATGGATCTACTATAGACCCTGTGTAAGAGCCTGAGATATTAGCAGACCCGGTGTATTTTAAAATTAATGCTGCTCCGTTATCATTTGACCATAAACTTTGTGAGTAATGACTTGAGGCAGGTATACCCGGGGTTTTAAACCTAAATTCGATTGCTTGAGGTTGATCACTAAGTGCTCCCCAACTTGAATTTAAAACAAAAGAAGAACTTACAAAAGAGGTTCCTAAGGTGTGTAGGGCATTATTGTAAGTGTTTTGCCATTGATCCCAGGTATTCGTATTTTTATCTTTGCCTCCGTATTCGTTAATTCTAAAGATAGTATCCGGAATACCGAAAGCAGTTATTAGGTTTCTTAATCCTGCAACTGTTCCTTTTTTCTTTAATAAGAAAGGTAGGTTGTGGTATATTCTTTTGTAGACTTCAGAAGATAAATTATCTAAAGGTATTAATGAACCTGTTGCAGAAGCTGTAACGTATGTATTAATTACCTCCTGGCCTATGTTCGGGAGCAGACTCCCGGATGGTGTTATACCGAGGTAGGTGTTGTATAGATTATCTGATGTAAAATTATTTTGATATAATTTAATTCCAAAATCCTTTAATGCAGTACCGACTAAATCTTTTGATAATCCGGATTCTACTCTATTGTCTGAATTGTATTTTTCAGTAACTGCTTTAGTGTAAGTCCAGATGCTATCAAAATGTTGACCTACCATCTCTACAAATAATTCATAATTAGCATTGTCCTCATCCTCTCTTATGTAAAGAGGGATAGTTGCTGCTAGATTATCTTTATTATTTTCATCATACAGAGACGCTACTGTTAGTTGATTGTTAATCCAGGTCTGCCCTATGCTTGATGTTGAGGGTACGTTTACATAAGGCGGTGTTGAGTTTGATTTCGGCCATGCTGTACTTCCTGAATCGTAATAAAGGTAGTATTCATAACCGTCAAAGTTTGTTATCGTCTCTTGTATTTTATTATTCCAAAAATTACTACTGCCGGAATTATAATATGCTATACTGGCTTGTCCATAACTTGCACTTACTGCATAGCTTTCTAATAAAGTTAATTTATAATAGAAATTCTCTAATCTTGTTTGTGCACTAGAGAAGAATACAAAGTTACTATAATCACTATACTCTATATTTAATTCAACCCCTTTTTCTGCAAGTATACTCTGTAGTTGGTTAGTGTAGCTTGAACTTGGAGCGTTGAATAATGAATCACTTGATTGGTAATCTACTGCTTTATTAGTTTCAGAAGCTTTTATTATATTAAAGTTAGGACCTTTGATCTGAACTGTTTCTTCTTCTTGTGCAAAAGTTGTCTGTATATTAAGTAAGTAAGCTGTAGATTCTGCTACCTTTTCAACCGCCCAGCATTCAGTCTGTAAGTCAAATTGAGAGGGGAGCGGTTCGTAAAGCTTAACTAGCAGTGTTGTATTTTCTGGATCAGTATTATCTACAAGTATATTATTTGCAATAATAAGTTCATTTGATCCGAAGTTTAAAGAAAAGTCTTTATAGAGGAGGCTAGCATCTATTGATGCTTTTAAAGCAGTTCCTGAGTTAAAGGTATCTGCTGGAAGTATTGTAGTGCTTGCAAGTCTTATCTCAGTTCTGTCTGTTGATATTTGAGAGATATAATACGTCTCGTCAATAGAAGAGGATAATAAAGGCCTTAAGAAGTTGTAAACTGTGTAGTATTTTCCGTTTGTGTAAGCTCTACTCTCTAGATCTTTCTCTGGGTTTATGCTTAAATCTGTTCCGTATATAGCGTAAGTATCTAAAGTCTCAACAGAGTCTATTACTACTTTATCACCGTTGTATATAAAATATTCAATATAATCAACTGCAGGATCAAATGTAACTTCCGCATCTAGGGAGGTTATTAAAGTATTATCTGCTGTAGTGTAAACCTGTCCACCTAACTCAATCGAAGGTATGTTTTCTATATAAGTTTGTTTATCCATTGGTTCCACTTAAATTAATTAATTGTGTTTGTAATTGCAAGTTCTCCTCTCTTAATGCTGTTATCTCTTGAAGCAGTGCTATTACTTCCTCATTGGTTTGACTTCCTCCGACATACTCACTACTCTGCTTAATTAAATACTCGTGGGAGTCTGTCTCCCCTGTTTTAGGTATTTGGTAGAATAGCTGACTGTAATTTAAGAAGAATTCAGATACTGTCGGTATAGGAGTTGCAGCGGTAGCTGTTGTGGCCCCTACTGTAAGTTCAGAGAAGGTAGTATCAATAACTTGCTGGTATTGCTGTTTTTCAAATACTTGCTTATTTAAATCTATTGTTGAACTCATTATCCATTTATGACTTTAAAATTATATTGATTATCAAAGACTATAGTGGATGCTCCGATGGTACTCTGTATTAGAATTTTATAATACCTTTCCGGTTCTAGACCGTTCATATACACTGTAAAGAAGTTACCCGTTGAGTCACAGCTTACTTTTGTATATGTTGTATCAAAATCAACTACATACTCGTCCGTGTCAAGATCTTTGATAGCGTAATAAGATGCTTCCGGGAGTGCGTAGTTAATAGTGTATAAGGATGCTGTTTGCCAGACTCTCTTAGGGTTCTGCAATCCTGCATTGACTCTAAAAGTATTTATTGATTCTGGGTAGAATACCCCTGGATTATTGTCAAGGGCAACTATTGCTGGGGTGCCGCTTAATAGAGTTAAGGAGCCTGTGTTGTAGGTTGAATCATCCCATTTTAACTCCAGACAGGGAGGGTATATTGTATGTGTATCTCTTGAAAAATACTTAAGAGTGCTTGTATTATTTACAGATGCGATAAATTCCTGTGATTCGGTTTGCCTAACTATTAAACCGTACTTATTTATTGATCCTGAATTCCATGCATCAACAATTGGGGTTATGTTGAAATTAAGATCTACGGTGCTATAATAATCGAAAGATTGTGAAGCTTGCGGTGCAGTATACCAGGTGCCTCCTCCTGCAGAATATAGGTTTGTGGACAGGTTGTAAGATCCTGTTGTTCCTGCTGTGAAACCAGAAGTAGTCCATGCATTACTGCCTGAGGAGCTTCTCCATATCCAAGATACCCCGTTTTGTGTTTCAGGAGAGTCTGCGTACTTACCAGTACCCATTGACCAGTCTTCAGCTAAAGCATTAACTGCAAGGGTTGTTGTATCTGCGATTCCAGTTACGTTTGCTGCTAGCAATTTTAAGCTTGCCTGCCATGCAGAGGTCTTAATGTTGTTAGTAAAAATATCAGAGATTTCTGCTGTATCAAATTTAATTAACGCTCTAGAAACTTGTGGGTATGGTGTTATGCCTTGCAAAGCAGATACCTCTGTGGATGTATTTACTTCTAATATTTCATCCAGCCCGGTATTGATTGCAGGGAAAGCTGAGTATATAGTTGCGTCCGCGGATGGGAATAGTTTGTAGACTGCCATTTAGTATAAATAGGAATTAAAGGGAAACTACTCTACCTTTAATATCAGTGTTCGGATACTTAACTTCAAAAATCATAGGGTCTATAGAGGGGTATACTATGTTACTGATTGTCGCTCCTTTAGTATCATAAGAGTAGTTTGAATATCCTAGGGATTCTCCCGTCAGGTTTACTATTTCGATATTCTGAACTACCTGTATCCCTGTTATCTGTGTAAGTAGGAAGGTTATATCTTTTAACATAATCGGCTGATTTATCTGCCAATTTTCTATCAAGAAGTAATTCTGAATAGTTGTGATTGCTTGGGATAGTATTTGGTTGCTGTTGAAATTAGGAGCTACCACTATATCAAAGTTTACTCCGACATTAACTACGAAAGCATCTTTGATTCTAACCGAGTCTCCGACTATTCTATATTGCTCTAAATAAGTGACTAGGTTCTGTCTTAGTGCTGTAGTTGCAGGTACTAGGTGCTTATTCCTATCGTAGGTTAGAACGTATAAGTCTAGAGTTGTCGGTGTTTCTCCGATACCTAAATTTGCTACTTTTGTTTTTTCAATATAAGCTTTAGATACTACACCGTACTTGGAAGGCATTGATAATGCTCTAACTAGATAGTCATCCTGGGTAACGTTACGTAACTGTGATTGGTAGTTTGATAAAGTATTCTGTCTAATCTCTTCGATTGTATCTCCATCTGTGCCTCCTGCTGCTGCATTCGGATTACTGACTGCTAAGGTTGCTCTATAAGTATTAGCCGTTGTTGCATTTAAGTTATTACTTAGGAAGTTAACTGTTCCAGCAAACTGCGTTAATGTATTAGAGGATACGTTTGATGCTACACCGCCACCGGTTAGGTACCTTACTGTCAAGGTTGTATTTGAGGGAGCAATACCGTAGGTTTTTGTAAATATAAAGTTGGTAGGCGAGAAAGCAGTTGTTAGTTTTGACTGTTCGAATGGTAATCCTAATCCTACATTGTTTGGATTCGGTACTATGTTCTCATCTGTATCTGCTGCAGTACCTGCACCAAATTGTATCTGTAATGATCCAGAATCTAGGAAGCGGGTAGCAAATCTTCTCTGTACTTGCTGTAGCTGTAAGATGTATGGTGTATCAGAATTATCTGCTGACCTATTAGGATTATTGGGATTTGTATTTTTTAGACCTGTGTAAACTGTGTCTTGAGCTAGATAATCTACCTCATACCAATTATTTCCATCACTATCAATAACGTCTAATATTCCTACAATACTATCATCGTTTATATTTACTGTATCAAATTGAACAGGTGTTCCAAAATTAAAAGTTGTTGTATTGATTGTAGAGGAGATTGCCTGCCTGCTTTTCTTTAGTAGGTAACTAACTGGATTAATTCCGGCTGTTTGGAAAATTGTAACCTCAGTCGGGTCTTGTGAGGATGATACTGAAAAGTCTATACTGTCCTGTATTAGGAAGGTAATACCTGAATTGTTATTTGCTGTCACCTGTGCATTCTCAGCGATCAATAAGGCATAGTCGAAATCAGGGATGTAAACACTTCCGGATAATTTAGAAGGTACTTGCTGGTAGATGTCAATAGTGGTTGTAGCAACCCCGGTAACGTTTGGCTTATATCCAAACATATAAGATAATTCAAATAGATTATCAGTCTGCCTGGCATACTGTAAGTATGTTTCTTGAATTTGATTATCTAAATAAAATGACATGACGTCTCCCACGTATGCAGCCATTTCCATAAACATCATACCGGGTGATGAAGGACTGAAGTCATTGTAGGTTGTGGGGAAATAAGTCTTAGCGTAATCGATCAAGGAAGTCCTCAATGTACTAAAATCCTTATTTAGGTATTTTATATCTCTATTTGTTGCCATTTTAATTGAATCCTATTTCTAAAGTATCCTCTATCCCAGTATCTGCTATCGTGTAGCTCATCTGTATGTAGATTTGTTGTTTATCTGGGGTGCCAGTTATTTGTAAATTTGTGATAGTTACGCTTGGGAAATACTGTCTTATTAGTGTTTGTATATCTTCATCTAATGCTGCTTCAGTATTGGAGGTTAATTGTTCAAAAATATAAGCCTGTAATCCTGCTCCGAAATTCGGATTCAAATACCTCTCCCCTGTCCCCGTTAATAGAAAGTTGATAAGGTTATTTTTAATAGCTTCTCTAGTTGTGTAGGTTGAAGAGAATACTCCGGGTGCTGTGAAGGGGATACTCACCCCTACTGCAACACTAGGCTTTCTGTCTATCGGAAATATTTTCTTTGCACCAAATGCCATTATTTTTTAGTCATTAAACCCATTATCTGGTTTAAGTTCACCTCACCTGCCGGTAATGAAGATCCTTCTGCAGCTGTATTAGCAGCTACTGGCGGTCTGTATTCTTGTGAAGCTCCGAAATTAAGAGCGTCGTTCGATCCTAGGTTCATGTTTCCACTTCTAGAATCTAACATACCATTTAATAATGATGCATACCTTTCCCTGGTATCAATCGGGGGAGTTGCTGGTATTGACTGCATGTGCGGCTGTACGTATGTTTCTGTAACTTGCCCATAACCTCCCACTCCTATAGGGGTTGATTTTGGGGATCTTAAGGCTTCCAATAGGACGTCTTTTAATTCTTCCTGGATTGCTTCTTTGACAGTTTCTTTAATTAGTCTTTTTAATGTTTTGATATCCATCTTTTATAAATATTTCTTAATTAGCTTTTAGATTATCTCTGTTTATTATTAATTTTAATTCCTCTACAAGTACCTGAGGGTCTTGGGTGAATGAAGGTTCTGTTTGTAGTAGTACGATTCCCTGTGAGTTTTTAGCTTGGCCGATCTTCTGATTTAGATTACTGTTAAACGGCTTCTCTACAATAGCAAAGGTGAATCCCCTATAGGTTGATTGTATATTAGAGGTCTCAGCGAGTTTAATTGTACTAAGTAATGTACTTATATCATCCCCTAGTTTACTTGGTTGTTTACCACATTTTTCAAGTACTAGATCTATCACCTGTAGTAATGTAAGGATCGACTGTAGTATTAGGGCAGCTCCGGAAACATACTGGGAGCCAAGCTGTATTGCTCTTTTTAATTCAGGTAACTTAGGGGTACCGTCTGTATTGAATGTCAGATTGGTTTTTAAATCATCTAAGTCACTTATCAGAGCAACTGCTGCGCCGGGTATCACCGGTATGAATTTATTCGCTAATGACGTAGCAGTCTTTAACAAACTTACAACATCTATAGTTCCTTCGGTTGTACTGATGATCGGAGTTAAGGTCTGAAGAGATGCATCTATTAGGTTGACATACTTTGCTGTATTCTCGATATCGGTTGCTAATGCATTTCTAATTGCTAAAACTTGATCTAAGGTTTCTTGAGATGGGCAGAGGTCTGGTAGCTGAGGGTTACCGGTTTCAAGTCCTACCACTCCTAATCTAGAAGCTAGACTTAATAGTGATGAAACTGCTTTAAACTTCAGACCCTCTATCTTTGTATTAATTGTCTGGTTTATTCTATCTAGAGGACCCGCTACAAGTCCTGCACCCACAGTAATCCCTGCTGTAAGGGATGCTTGTAAAGCAAATTTTCGCCTCTCTGCTGCTCTTATTTCAGCTTCTTGCTGTCTTTGCTGTTCTAATTCCTGAGGGGTCATTATACTGTGTAATTGTATTTGGATTTAAAAATAGATGTGTTGATCGCAGATAGCCTATTAATCCATCCTGGTGCTCTTTGATTTAAAGTCGGTATAGGTCCTCCGGAATTTGCTGCAGTGAGGGATTGTACTGCTATATCTTGTATGATTGAAATTAGTTCTTTAACAACTGCCTCTAGTGCATCTCCGAGTACTAAGGGTTCAGTAGCGGATTTAGATCCCAGGTACATATTTTCAGTCTGGAAGATTGCTTGGTTTGTATCAATATTTAATCCTGAGTTTGAACTTAGGTTAATAGTTTTTGCAGAGCTTAGCATTAAGTGATCTTCAGAGCTATTGAAGATTAATCTCCCGGAATTAATTAGTATTTGTTTACCTGTATATTGATCCGGTAGGGTTGGTGTATTTTCTTTATAGGAAAAGTAGTCCGTGTTTGCAGCTTGAAACGGTATCTTCTGAGTAGTTGTTAGGTAGATTGAAGATGCATCTGTATTGATATCTTCTGTTGTGAAATCCCATCCACTCTTAATACTGTCGTCTGTTTGACCGTTCCTGATAATAGTAATTGCATCCCCCTGTGTGCCTGTACTGGACCAATTATTTTTACCAGGTGCAGTGCTAGTTAACCGTATACTGTTGCCCCATCTCCCCTGGTAGATACTATCTCCTTCGAAAGGTTGTAAGGGGAATATATTAGAACGTTCCTTAAAATATTCTCCGAACTTAATAGTTCCAGTTGAGTCTGTTAATTTGTTTACACTCCCTAGAGAGGTATCTATATAATTTTTAGAATTTGCAGGAGCTGTACCACCGGCTACGTAAGGTATTCCGTTATGATGTGGGTGGTTCCATAGGTTAACTATACTAATATAGAAGTTTGAGACTGCAGAAGTCTTACTTTGTATCCTCTTACTAGGTAGGGAAGTTATGTAGACTATTTCGTTAATTAACGGGTATGTGGTTCCATTTGGATAAAGCGGGTAGGCTACCTTTAATAACTGCTGCTGTGATGTAGTAGTATAGTCTGCTGTACCTGCAGTAACATCCACAAGTTCAACTGCTCCGATTGATTTAGGACCTCCTAGTTCTTTATATCGGGGATGTTTGTCATCTAGAACCACACTAACGACTCTACCTGCAGATCTGGAATTAGCTAAATATAATTCATTAGCGGTCCTCACAGTCCCGGTAGAGCCTGCTTGTGCTCCGGTATTTACAGCTGCAAATCCTGTTTTACTCATTACCCTATTGCTTTGATGTTGTTAATTTCTTTCATCAACTGCTCCCTCTCTTCTTCTGAAATACCGAAAGAGTCTGTGGCAGACTCCTGGTTTTGAATTATGCGCTGAATGATGGTTGCAAGCTTAACTAATTGATCGTCATTCTTAACTCCGATCTCTAAATACTCCTTAATCATAGGTACGATTAAAGTAGCGTCTCCTGTATCCTGTATCAGAGGTCTTAACTCAGAGATCAGAGTTGAAATCTGCTTTTCCTTCTTTTTTTGATTATCGTAAATCTCTTCTAAAAGATCCCCGAACTTCTTATTTTTAAAAATTAATTTATCTAAACTCATAATTAGTCTATTTTTTATAAATAGAAAGCAGTATAGTTTAGAAGTTTGCGTATCCGTTCTCTAAATAGAAGGCGTAGTGCTGCCTGTAGATCTGCCCTAAGTCGTTTGCAACTTTTGTTATTCTCGGTGTCTTAATATCGATCTGCTCTCTAATATAGATGTATAAAGCTTTCTTATTGAAGATTGAGATCTTCTCCCTCTTTCTAAATAAATCTAAGATAGCATCTGCAATCTTTGCATCATCATCCTTAGGGAATAGTTCATAAATGTTTTCAGTACAATACTCTACAAATAATTCTAAGAACTCAGAAATTTCATCTACCGGATGTATGATAACTGAGTCTGTGTTTTCACTATCCTCATCTAAGATATCACCGTAAACGTATTCCCCATCCTCTTGCTCACTATTTAAATTATCAAGGGAGAGTAGTTCCATCCTCTTTTTATAATTCTTCTGATTAGAAGCGATTAAGTATCTTTTAGCAATCGTACCGAAATACGAATAAGCCTTAGCACCGTTTGCAGGGTTGAATTTACCTAACTTAGTTAGTATGAAGGTTATTACTTCGTGCTGGAGATCTTCTAGGTTTGTCTCTTCTGTGTAATAAAATTTAAAGGTGTGTATAAGGTTTTGAGTTAGTTTAAATAATGCATAATGAATCTCTTCCCTGTATATTTTATTTCTCTCCACCTGGTCCTCAGATAGAGTGTATCTTATGATAGCAAGTTCGGTATCATGAGTGAAGTAATTTTTATTCTTTGTCTCCATCGATTATTTTAAAGTTATTTAAGCGTTCTTGAATAACCTTAATTTGTTCAAAAAACCAACCGATCTCATCATCGCTTTCGAAAGATCCTTTAGTGTCTAAAGTTTTTAAACGCTTATCACTGTGTTCGATAATCTTGGAGAGCTTATCCATGTATAGAAAGTAGCTCGCTAAAACATCCTCCTGTTTTTCGTTTTTACGGAGTAGGTTGACGGTTGTGTAACTTAAAACCAAAACTGCGATGATGAGACTGATGATTACTATTGTCATGATTAATTAAATAAGTTATCCATAGCACCTTTTAAGCCTTCGCTCCCTATATTTGAAAGTGCTTTATTTTTAGCTGCCTGTTGATGTGTAGCAGGGTTCTTTGCTGTTGTTTCTTTTGAAAATCCAAATTGCTTTGACTTAGGTTGTTCGACTGGGTTAATAGTCATCTCAACTACTGAAGCCATTAAGTCTGCTTGGTGTAAAATATAAACGATTGCTGATTTAGGTTTACTTTCCGGCATCCTGGAGATTAAATAAGGTTTGTTAGAGTCATCATATAGTCCATCATGAGTCCTGATAGCAATCATTTCATTTAAGGAGTATTTGATACCTGCATCCTGGAGTAAGAATAAGGAACGGTCCGGGACTGTCATAAAACCTACTGCTGTATTATAGGTATAAACTTCTCCTAAATTCTTTCTACGCCACTCATCTTGACCGGGGATATAAAGATCGTTTTCAGAATCCCCTACCTTACCTAAGTCGTGATTCATTGCTGCAAAAACCAATTCTTCAATTGTGAATGTAGTCATATCGCATCCAAATTTCTCCCAGAGTTTTGCAAAATGTAAAGATGCCTTAATAACACGATTAACGTGCTCGATATAACCGCCCGGGAAACAGTTATGGTATTTTGTAGTATGTGAAGCAGGCATTAAGATAAAACGCTCTACTCTCTCTTCATAGAAGGATCTTAAAGATTCTTTCCTAGGGGAAGAAATGTACCGATCAATATAGCTTAGAAACTCCTCCCAATTGCCTTGAACTTGTTCTGCAGATAGATTCATAATTAAGCCGAAATTTCTTGATTGGAGACAGGTTCGATACTAATAAGCCCTTTAACTCTTTCAAGAACATCTTTAGTCCTTTGAATAGTCTCTAGGTAATCTTTAACTGGCTGCTGTGTTTGAACAATCTGCTCTAATGATCTTAAATTATTCTCCAATATGTCTAATTGGATATTTACTTGGTCTCTATATCTCATATACTTAATATAATAACTATTCCTTAAATAACCAACTTATTCTCATCCCCCTGTCCCTTTTCTCTTAAACCCCATGTATGTAAGGTAGGAGTGAAAAACTACAAAGGCAACTTATTTTGAGAAAAGTTTATGAAATCACTGAATTTCTTTATCAATGCACACTTTTCGTATTCTTCCCTGCTTTGAAAGAACAGAATTGCTTTATCACAAGCAGTTAAAAAATCCGCTCCTGCTTTCTCCAGGAGTGTATCCTGATGAAGAGGATCCTCTAAAGATAATTTAGATAGGTGATTAAAGCCAGCTGTATATAGCATATATCTACTAAATGCAGTATTAGTCTCAAAATCAAAATGACTATCCATTTTAATAGCCTTCAGGAATTCAGCAGTATTTTGTATAGACTCCTCCCCTCTGATGATCATCCTGGTAAACAGCCCCATAAGCACATAGGGGTGTTCGGAGAGATTTGTGATCTCTTTTTTAGGATCCTCTCCTCGGTTCTCCGGTTCGGAATCAAAAAGACTAAATACTGTATCTGGATTCATATAAGAGTATCATCTAACCTACATAGGAAAGGGATACCCTAAGATATCCCTCATAATTAATATCAAGAATAGACTTACCCTTGACTTAAAATAATATTTTTATTAAAGTAAGTAATTGTGTTTGCTATTTGACGAATTAATTTTTCATCTCCTAATTCCTTAGCTGCACGATAGGCGTCTGTTAATTCACTGAATGCTTTTTTAGACTCTGAAGATCCTGCATCAACATCACCGGTAGAATCCATATTCATATCTACCCTAACATCTTCCATGCCCTCTTCTCCGTCGAGATTCAAGTCAATATTTTCCCCATCTGTGCCGAGGTCAATATCAACATCCTCCTCTTCCTCTTCTTCCTTCTTTTTAGCCTCTGATAACGTATAAGGAGTGGGCAGTAGTTCGATTAAATAGTTAATAATATCCTCATCATCAAATCCATCCTCTCTAAGTGCTGTCATAATCTTATCTGCACTAAAGAGAAAAGCCTGTAAGTCATTACGACTCACTAAACTATCCATCCTCTTCATACCTTCATAAGAAGCCTCAGTCATATCCATATCTGCATAAGCAGCCATGGTAGCAGCATTATCACCGCCCATATCACCAGCATCTTCTTTCAGAGCTCTTTCAGCAAGGATTGCTTCTTTAAGCTTCTTTTTAAATTCTGATTTTTTCATCTTCCCTTTTCGAGGCTCCATCATAGCAGCTTCTTTAGGGTCGCTATGCATATTAGAGGCTTCCATACCTTCCGAATGCGCAGTATAACTCTCTGTAAGGATACCTGCAAGTTTTTGCATTCTCGTAAATTCTTTATTCATCTTAAAAGTGCTTTAATAATAAATAGCAAGGTTTCTAGGAAAGGTGTTGAAGGAATAGTAAGGCTGTGTGAGAGAGTTCTGATATACCATACGGACTAGCTTTACCGCACTTAACTAACATAGAACCTCGACTAACCGCAAACCCTACTATAGGACCATGTGAGGTAGTATCCCCAATATGAAATTTTCTATCATCGGATAATCTCCAAACCCCGCTTATCTGCTCTTCTGAATTTAGAGCTATAATCCTCCATGTTGAGTTCATAAGCTAAAGATACGAATAAGAGATGTAAGAAGCAAGTATTAACCCTGCCCTTTAGAGACTTTACAATAATTTTTTGAGTTTTTATTTTTAGACATTTTAGTCTTAGCATGAATGCCTTTTCGAGTAACCTTCGGTTTTGCAAACTTAACAATAACGGAGGCGGTCTTAGTTTTCCCTTTTGCTGGTGCCATAATTACTGATAAATATGACCTACTAGCCTTTCAGTAATTGCTTCACCGTTACTTTAGTTTTAACAAGCTTCCTAAAAATAGAAATCGAGATGATTAGATTACAGACC
>TARA_R110000822_G_scaffold58995_1_pt1 | contig 13871 bp, 19 predicted proteins | sample TARA_R110000822 | Tara Oceans TARA_R110000822 (sample SAMEA4397666) | marine metagenome | biome: Polar Biome; feature: [SRF] surface water layer (ENVO:00010504); material: water (ENVO:00002006), including particulate matter (ENVO:01000060) such as... | depth 5 m | reverse complement strand
CCATAGATTGCTATCTACTCCTCTTCTTTCTAAAGGTTCTCTTTGATAAGTTTCCTCATAAAAGGACATATCTGAAGTTTCAAATACAGTATCACCAGAAGCTAAGAAATCACAATCACATTCCTGACCTGCCATCTTAGGTCCTAAATCCGTATCTTGTATATCTCTCCAGCTTTGATCTCTTTCAGGATGCACTGACCATGGTAGTCTTATAGGTAGAAAACTATTTTCACCTGATTCTGCTTTTTCCCATGTTTGGTGAAACCAGTTACCAATACCATTAGGAGTAGATAATGCCATACATTGTCCACCCGTTGCTAAGGTTTGTTGAGCAGCAGTAAAGGTTTCATCAACGTTATCAATAAATGCTGCTTCATCCATTAGTAGTAATGATACTGCTTCTGATCGTGCTGCATCTGGTGAAGATGATTTAGCTTGAACTTTAGATCCGTTCTTAAGTCTTAATGATAGTTTATTTTTTTCTACTGCTGGTAGTTTTAACCACTTAGGTAACTCATCATACATGAAGGTTACTTTGGTTACCAAGTTACGAGCAGTTGCTTGAGTGGTTGCTAATGCTAATACATTTTTATCTTTATGGAATAACATTAACCAGAGTGAATATGCTGAAGCTAATGTTGAAATACCTAACTGTCTTGATTTAAGAGTAATAAGGTATTGATTATCTCTAAATAAACGAAGTACTTTTTCTTGAAAAGGGTAAAGATTAAATAAGATCCTACCCCTTGTAGGGTGTTGTATATGGCAATACTTCTTCATAAAGTACGCCGGATCTTTTCCACACTTAATATACTCTTGTGCGATTATCTTTTTTATGTCTTGTGCCATAACTTATTATATACCAAATATCTTACTATAGTTGAGTCCAATTTTACTCTGCTGTATAGAGGTATTATCTAAAACATTTTGGTGATCGTCTAATTTATCTCTATCTATTTGAAAAAATGCCATTGTACCTTCTTTTTTCACATTAACTAAGTAATTACCGAATCCAGGTTTAATGTTTAGTTTTTTAGAAAGAAGTTTGGTTACCATAATACCTGCAGCGGCTAATGGGTCTGATGTATTACCAACATATGATTTAACCTGTTCTACGTTATTATATATGGACTTAAAAATAGGAAACGACCCTGCTAAGTTTTGCAACTCAGACATACCGGCAAACTTTACAAAGCTTTCAAATACTTGTGGAAGTTCTTTACCTAAGAAGTTAGTTGGGTTTAGTATTTTACCTTCTAAATCTTTAGTGGTAAGTACTTTAGTTAAGGCATTTAAACCAAATAAGATAGTAAGTAAAGAAACCTCTTCTTTGAATTCACTAAATCTCCCTAAACCTATTTTAGCTGTGTTACTGCTTTCTGCTTTTACTTCAACACCTATACCGTCAAAAAATAAATCAGCTCCTCCGCCTTCTCTTCCTTCGGTTACAGTAATGTTACTTTTTGAATAGTTATATAACCAGTAAAGAGATAATTCTCCTCCACCTACTCCTTTAGAGGCAGTGCCGGTGCCTTTTGCAGATGGTGCTGAATCCCATAATGCTTGAAATATTTTTCTATCATTTGCATCTACACGTTCATAAAAAGAAGATCCATTTTTTCCGTTAAACTTATAAACGTGGTCGGATAGTGGTATACCTCCTCCTTCACTTAGTAGACCTTCTTTTTTAAGTGCATTGGTGATTACTTCATCATAAGAATCAGAACCTTCATATAGTACTTCTTCTTGGGATAGGTCTAACTCTATAAGAAGTTTATCAAATATTTGCTTATCTTCTGGGTTTGTTATGTCAGGAGTACCTGATTTTGTTCTCCATGCCCATTCAGTATATAGTCTATCTATTATGTTCATATTATCCTTCTTCTCCGTCTTCGAAGTCTATTTCCTCTCCTCCTAAATCAGCTGCTGGTGCATCATCTCCTACATCTAGGTCAGCTCCATCATCAGCTCCAAAATCTTCACCGCCTTCTGCTCCTCCTTCTTCTCCTGGAAAGTCAGCTCCTCCGCTTCCGCCAGCAGAACCAAAGTCAGAATTATCTCCTCCTTCTTCTTCTCCAGCACCTTTCATTGGGGCTTCTTTGTAAAGAATAGCAAGTTTATCTAAAGCTTGTTGATATTCTGATATCTTAGAAAGAATATATCTTTTACCTAAAATAGATACTTCAAATGTCTTACCTGTCCATTTCAATGAATAGTCTTGACCATTTTTTAAGTTTATCCTAAAAGCTGTTGGTCTAGGTGAAATCCAATCTACAGAATCTACAAACTGTTTAAAATCCTCTGTTTGAAGTTTAACGATAGCAGCTTTAACTGTAGGAAATTTAGCTAAGATAGTATCTGTAGCATCTTCCAATACTGTTTCTGCTCCTGCTGATGTGTCTGGTTCTTCTTCTGGTGTTGGTTCTTCATCCTCTACTTCATCAAGCATACTTTCGTTTAACTTCTTACCTCTAAGTCTAAGTAAAACTTGATCTATTTTATTTAGTACCGACCCATATTTATCTGCTATAGGACCTCCTTCTGGTTCAGCTTCCTGCTCCATACCTCTCACTACCTGAGCTCTTTTTCTTTCAAGGTCTTTTATTTTAATAGATCTTTCTATATTATTTTTTTTACCTACAGCAAACTTAGTGTCAGGTTGTTTAGCTTGTGCTGCTCTTGATTTCATTAGAACTGGATCGTTTCGATCTATTTCGTTCATAAAATCCTCTAAGTTTGAATCTAGGATTTCAATATCATGAGCTGCAAGATCCATCATAGCGTCAAATGCAGTAGTTGAATCTGTAAAGTAGTATACGGTAGAGCCATTCATTTCAAATTGCTTACGATACATGTCGTCCATTATACCCATAGCTTTTCTAGCATCTCTTACAGATACTTCGATATAGTACATTCCTTCTGGAGCTTCATTGAGCTCAGTAAGTACTTCAGCGTATGATTCTAATATAAGTTTATTTAATTCAGATTTATTCATCCTATGTAATTTTATAAGTCGTGTCCTAATCTACCGAATTCAATATTGATACCTACTTCTTGTGTAAATTGTTCTAGAAAAGTTCTCATGTCATTTCCAAAGTAATGACGTGCCATAAACTCTACAACCTCAATTACTTCAGCTTGTTCGTCTCCAGAAGATTCCAGAGCTCTTTGTTTAATAAGTTCTATAAAATCATCCCCTCCTGCTACTCTTTCAGATACTCTTTTAAGAGGTGTACCATCTAATTTATGAGGAATACCATTCTTCATAATATATTTAGGTTTCTTAGGTTCTTTTGCTTTTAATTTAGCTTTAAGTTCTGGGTTACTTTCTTTACCTTTGGAGATAGTCTTACTACGTCCTTGTCCAGTACCAAATCCAGTTGGTTGAGCTTCTTCTACATCAGCTACTTCTTGATCTGTTCCTGTTTTAGTTACCTTACTATGTGCACTTGCTTCGTAATCTTTCTTTTCTTGGTTAAGTTCTTTTACCTTAGAAATAAATCCTTTTCTTTTAGGGTCATCTTGAGGTAACTTATTCATAGAAGGAGCTAGTGCTTTTACTTTTTGAAGATCAGCTTTAATTGCTGATAATGATCTTGCTTCTAAAACAGTGTTTTCTTCTAAAGCTAGTTGATCTAATGCTGGTTGTTTTTCTTCTGATTCTAAATAATGTTGTGCTGCAGAGATAAACTCTCTTGCTTTTATTACTTTTGCTTGCCACCAGTGTGGGAAATCTACTTCACCATCTGATTGATCGTATTTATGTAATTGCTTATATAGTTTAGCTGCATACACTGCAATATCATATACATCATTTTTAACCATACTAGGTTCATCATCTTGATGACCTACATCTAAATCACCAATTGCTTCAGGTTCTTCTGGTACTTCATCTGCTGGAGGAAGTTCTACTGGTAAGTCAGTATCTTCTGTTTCTTCTATATCGTTTGCACTATTCATTAGTGCATGTATTTTTGCAATGGTTTCTTGGTCTCTAAGGGTAAGTCTTTTCATTCTTTCGTGTTCTTGAGACTCCCCATCTCCGGGTTTCATCTCTGATGTTAATTTTACATTTACTCCTTTACTTGCTAAATCAGCAGCAGAATCTTCATCATCTGTAGCAACTACTCCTTTATCTGCTTCTAATAACTGTTTTTGAAGAGATTCACGGAGTATGTGTAGTTTAGATGTAGTTTGTTTAATGTCTACTTTTGTAGTATTTTGATAAGAACCGTCTTGAATCTTTTCTAGAGTGTTTTCACACTTGGTTAAACGTTCTTTAATTTCTTTATAGGTCATTAGTAAATGTTTTTATATACTTATATAAATAAATAGTAATTATTTCTTTCCCCCTTTCATGTTCGCACACCAGTGGTACATCTTTCCTTTTTCTCCACCGTATTTTTTAGCTTTGGCTCTTAATGAGGCAACAGAGCCATTGCAGCTAGCACCAGACTTCTTTACTCTACCTGGTTTGCTTTTACCTTTTTTCTTACCGTCTTTGAAATTTTCTAGGGCATTAGGGGTATTATTATGGTTACACTTGTGGCATATGTATAGGTCATCTCCTCCATCAGCTTTATTCCAACTCCATCCACAATTATCGCAAATAATTTTAGTGTTGGTTACGATCTCTGCAAATGCGTATCTAATTACCTCACTGAGAAGGTTAGTCACCTCTTTTTTAGTCATCACCAATACCAACTTGTGTTGAGCCATCTCTTCGTTAGTCATTACTTACCAGTTAATGCTTTTCTTAACTTTCTTTTTAACCCTTGTTTAGATGGTCTTTTTATTTCCGTAGCTACAAGGTTATGTATATCTTCTTTAGTTATGGATTTATAACCTGAACCATGAGGTGCTGCTTTACCGTCTTGAGGATTTGCTGTTTCTTTCTTCATAGCATTACCTGCTGCTTCTGCATCTTTATGAGCATTAGAGTTACCATGAGATGGTTTCTTTCCTGCTTTTTTCTTAGCGTTTATATTAGCCCAAAGACCTTCTTTGGTCGTATCTTCTGCTACTGCATCTTTATAGTGTTCATACATCTCTCTTCTAAACTCTTCTAATTCTTGATCATTTAAGTTTTTATAAACGTTCTCTCTTAAATGAGCAATAGTATCTCTAGCATACTTATACCCTTTACTAACGTTTTGATCTGCAGCGAATGAAACTTCTGAGTTAATCTTCTTACCGGATTTAACTGCATCTTTATGTGCATTAGAGTTTTTGTGAGCAGGTTTTTCACCTCTAGCTCTTTTAGCCCTTATGTTAGCCCATAATCCTGGTCTTTTCTTTTCACCTAATACCTCTTTTATAGATTTTATAATGTCTATTTTTTTCATATTACTGTGTTAGTTTTTCAGAATGAACTATCAGCATTCTAATAATTACTGTAGCCAATACTCCAAAGATGATCCAAAGTGCTCTGTTGACTCCAATTTTCCAATTTTCAAGTTCGTTAAGCTTTATTACATTTTGATTATATATTTCTGCTTTATTTTCGTGGAAAACACGATTTTCAGTATTCTTATTCGTATTCACTATTACACCATCATCTGGGTTAAGAAGAGTAAATTTGAGATCTGCGACATCGTCTTTCATTTTTTCAAAATCTTTTGCCATCTGCTTGAGCTCGCCATTAGGCATGTGTGTCTTGATATGCTTAATATCAGAAAGAACGGCAGCTAATGTTTCCTTTTGAGTCATTGTTTATTATGGTTGGTTTTAATATAAATAGATTAAGTATGCTGTCTAAGTAAATTCAAATACGTTTCTAACTCAGATAATATTTTATCATTGTACTTATTGTCAGTTTTATCCCAATCTTCTACATCTCCTTGTTCCGTAACCATTGTAATTTTGTTTGCTAGTGTCTCTTTTACCCAGTTTTCTAAGTCATTGGTAAAAGCTTTTATATTGCCTGACATCATTTTCTTTTCATAAGCTTCAAACAGTCCAGCGTTTCGTAATGTACCTTCGTAATCTACCGTACATTCAAAACAAAATCCATGTATTCGATACATTTTTTTTGCCAAATGATGTTTCATAGACTTACTACACTTTGGACATGCCAAGGGTACTCTAGCAGCTTTTTTAAGGTAGTCTAATTTTGTAATATTCTGTTTAAGTCCGTTTTTAACGGTCCACATTTTACCTTTGTCTTCCCAAACTTCACCTTCTTTATATTTAATTAAGACCTTTTGATAGCCTGCTTGGATTTTAGTCTTACCAGTGAAATTTTTGTTGACTAAGTTTCTAGCCCTTGCGACATCTGAATGTTTAAACTCTTTCTTTAGTCGTGATTCGTTACTCATAACCTAACTCTTTTAATTTTTCTATAACATGGTTAACGTTTCCGTCTTTACATCTAATTGCTATTCCGCCTTTAGCTGTCCATTCATTTATATTAGACGGTTTGTCGTCGATTAGTATACTATTTTCGTTTGCATATCTTTGTTTAGCTTTTGAATAAGCAAAAATGACTTTTGGTTTAGGATTAAGGTTGTTTTTTACCCATAAGTTTTTACCTAGTCTAGAGTTATTATCTCTTGATGGTGATGTTAATAGGTCAGGTTGGTAAGGTTTAATAAAATCCCATAATTGTCTACCTTGAGGCATAAAGTCCATACCTATCCAAAACTTTACTCCTACTTCTACATCTATTAAGTGCCAGAATGCTGGTAGACCTTTTGCTTTTTCATAAGCTTGAGGGTGCATACCTGTATAATGTTCAAATCTACTTTCAAAGTCTGTTAATACTCCGTCCATATCACAGTATATCTTATACGGTAGTTTTGGTTTTTCCTCCTTAAGGGGGTACCCATCAGCTAAAAGTTCTTTTAGGTTTGCCACTATTTTTTAGTTTTTAAATTATCTTCCCAATTTCTAAAGGTAATATTACCTGTTAGGTAGGCTTCTTTTTCTAATTCTAGTAAGGCTTCAGATGAGTTAGTATCTGTGGTTTCTACTTTACCTAACCTACCTTCTAAGTTTTGCATGTGATGGACCATTTCATGTGAAAATGATCTTACAACATCTTTAGGGTGTCTACCTTCAACATATAGTACAATCTCATTTATATTAGGATCGTAGTAAGCTGTTCTACCAAAAAAGTTTTGAGATTCTTTTATATCTCTTTTAACTTTCACTTCAGGTAATGGTGTTATCTTCATTTTTTGATCTAACATATACTCTAATAAAGAAGCAATATGTGACGTATGTTCGTAAGTACCTTTATCAACAAACTCATCTGATAAGCTTACTCTTATGTGGTCTTGATTAAAAGCAATGTCCACGTTCTCTGACCCTATTTGATTTTTTATCCTATCATAAAGGGTAACTAAATGAGATTTATTTTTTGATGTTATTGCAGAAGTATATGTCGTTGGAGTTGGACTTTCATTAACTTCTTCTTTAAACCACTCAGTAAAGATATCTTCTACCTTACTGCCCATTATTTCTGATATAATGCTTTGTTTTAACATTGTTACTATTTGTAAAATTTCATCTCTGTTTAATTCTTTTGGAAAGAAATCTCTTACTTTATCTAAACTTCCTGATAAAACGGCTTGCCTTAGGTCTGTTGCTCTAGTACCTCCAGGGGCTGCAAATACTAATCCTTCAACATTTTCTCTATTCTTAAAGGAAGTAATTCGTTTAAGATCTGCTATATCATCTTCTCCTCTAATACCGGTGACTGCATAAAACTTATCAGTTGGTCTACTCTTAGCATATGCAGATGCTCCTTGCATAGGGTTAGCAGCTTGTGATTCTATTACAACATTACCTAAGTATTTAGCATATATTTTCCATATTGCTGTTGAAATATCTTTTGATATTCCATTACGAGATACTGCACCGATAAACACTACAACTTTATCTATACTGTCTATTTTATCACTGCTGCCAGACATGGCTTGTGATGCTACATCTTGAGCAGTATCTTTATCATAGGTCTTACCACCATGAGTGTTGTTAAGTAGTTTTTTTACTACCTCGAAATGTCCTCTATGGGGTGGTTTAAAACCTCCAGGATAAAGTGCTGTTGCCATTATGTAAGAAAGTTTTGTACTCTACTATCTATTTCAGCTGGAGTAGAATGTTTAAGTTTATCTTGAAATACTGGACTATATAATAACTCAGCTATGTTATCTAGAATTTGTTTATTCTTAATAGTAGCATTATCTTTAGCTTTTCTATGAGAGACTATCTTTTTATTCATTCTATCGTCTCCTGGTCCGACTCCATTTTTTCTATATGCGTCAGTAAAGTACTTTTTAATTGCTCTATCTTCACTATAATCAGCTGTATCGTAATCTACATTTTTAACTGCATTGTAGAACTCTTGTTCTTCTTGCTTAGACATTTCATACTCCTGTCTAAAAGAAGACTTACCTGTATCGTTTTTTTCGTTATACCTTTCAATGTAGTCTGATATACCTGCTGCACCATTTTTAGCTGCTGCATCAAATGCTTCTACTTCCTTATCAAACTCTCCTCCTCTTGAGTTAACAAATATAGATAAATTACCTTTTAACATATTATTGTATTTGTCTATCAAATCATATACATTTCTCCAAGTAGAAAATACAGCTGATCTAGGTACGTTACGGTTCCTACTAAAGTTAGCTATGTAAGCTATCATAGGATGGGTATAAACCATTACCATATATACATCGTAACCGTTATCTAAAAATAATTTTACCTTATCAGGGTTACTTGCTGTAGTGTCCCATACGAAGCTAGTTTTGTCTCCTATTAGGGACTCTGCTTCTTTGTTAGCTAGAGCAACTCCTGGTGAGAGCTTATTATAGGCTGGGCTGTCTGGATCTTCTACGTATTTATCAGGGTTGACTTGATGAAGAGAACCGAGGTCTAGTTGTTTAAGTAAGTATGACTTACCTGTTCCAGCTCCACCTGCCATTATAACGAGCTTAGGTTTGTTACGTTCTTCTAAGATTAATGTTGTTAGTTTCATTAGTTGTTGTTATTTCCTCTTCCACCTTTTACATTACTTGTACTTCTTCTAGGTGAATTAGATGTTGATGTGTTACTTCTTCTAGGACTATTACTTCTAATAACAGGTTTAGGGTTATTATTAGATCTCCATGAACCTCTATTTGGTATAACTGGTTTATTTATGTTGTTGTTTCTATTACCTCTTCTAATTACATTAGGTACACTGTTAGGGTTACTGTATACTTTAATCTGTCTACCGTTAGTGATCTTATCTATATTTATTGTACTGCCAACAGTCATACTTTGTGCATTTCTGGGAGTATTTGTTCTTATAACGGTACTGTTATTTTTAATTAGTGTGCTACTAATTACATTCCGGTTGTTATTGGTAGAACCTCTTCTACCTTTACTGTAGGATACTCTTCTATTGTCTCTATTTCTATTTTGCCAGTTAAAGTTATTAACTGCAGTATTATATCCCCACTTGTTGTAACCGTAGTAGCTACTGTTCCAATTACTTCTACTATTAAAACCCCAGTTATTCCAACCAAAATTATTCCAGCCACTATTAAAAGGGTATCCAAATGCCCAATCCATCCAAAAGTTGTCTCTATTGAAGTACATGTCATAAGTAGAATAAGAATTGAATCTATTCCATCTAAAGTTATTAAACGTTCTGTGTTGAAAATACCAACTATAAGGTTGGTCCATTGCATATTGAGCAAAATCATATCTAAATTGGACATCATTTCTTAACTTTCTGTTTAGCTGAAATTGAGTTTCAATTATACCTACTTCAATTTCATTTCCAGATGGTCCGTAGATTGGATCATAATTATGAGTTGAGAGTTTAAAAGTTGAACAGCCTATTAAAATAAGTACCGTTAACGGAAGTAATAATTTCTTCATACTTTATAGTTTTATTGTAGTAGGGTAACTATTATAAATAGGTTCTGTATTAGGGTTCTCTAAAGAGTACAATTTGTATATCATCTTAAATAATTCAAAATTTTCCTCTATTTTATCTATCTGTAATACTTTCCACCCTTTACCCTGAATTACGTTCTTTTGTTTTGAAGGTCCTCTTGATTGAGCTTTTAACCAAATTATACCTGTACGTTGTATCTTAATACCTTTAGACTCTTCTAACGCTTTAGCATATGAAGCTAACTGGAGATCAAATGATTTATGTACGCTGTTAGATGTCTTAATATCTAGTAACCAGATTTCTCCATTCATCTTGACTACTAAGTCAGCTGTACCTGCATACTTATGTTCGTCCGACCAAACAAAGTCTTCAGCAGATATAAGTTCTGGTTTATGTGTATTCCAAAAGTCAGCAAACTTTAATATCATCTCCCATACTATTTGAGAGTATTTAGCATTACCGTAGTTATCCATCCAGGATATCTCATCTCCTAATACTAACCTTTCAGCTGCTTCATGTACTTGTGTACCTTGCTTACCTGCTCTACGCATAATAAGATCAGCGTTATGCCCAACGTCTTTCATCCATGATTCGAAAAACTTATTTTTGGGCATATATTGGAGTATTGTTGTTACGGACGGGTAAAATACTCCTTCGCCTCTCTTATAGACCCTTCGGTCTAAAAAATTAATTTGCTTCAACTCAGGGTTGTAGTCTAACCTTTTCTTCTCGTTTTGTTCGAGAATGTTCATACCTTGTTTTATCATAGGTTTAGTTTGTGCATCATTAATCTTGAAAGATCAAGTTCTTCTGCAGTTTGAATGTGTTGAGTAAAAGGTATAAAACCCATTTTAGATGGATCTTTATCTGATAGTTCGATTAAGAATACTCTTTTACCTTGGTTAAGAAATTCTTCACCAATTTTAATGGCTTTGTCTCTAGCATCTACATCTAATGCAATGTAAATATCTTTTACTGGTGAAGTTATTATTTTAGAATAAAGAGAGGTAGAAACACTTTTACCTAGTAATGGTATTGTATTCCTTCGTATAGCTATAGCATCAAATACTCCCTCACAAAGTATAATTGGTGTACTCCAATTGATAAAATTTTCAAAAAATATTATATCTTTGGAAGCTTCTGGGTTTTTGTACTTAAAATAGTTGCCATCATATGTTCGAGCAACAAAGAAGTTGAGTGTTCCGGATTCAGAAAAACTTGGGATAATAACTCGTCCTCCATATTCTCCAGTTGTGCAGTATCCAACACTATATTTAATAAAATCATTGTCGGTAAGTCCTCTATCATATAGGTATTTTTTTACCATGTTAGCTATTACCGAGGTAGGTGATGCTTTATGGAGTAGTTGGTATTCCTTTGGTAGTTCTACTATAGATAGTGGTTGGTATGACATTTGAGCACCTTTAGGTAGGTACTTTAATATCTCATTTGCTTCTTCAGTAGGTGTCTTAAGTTGATAAAGTAAAGATCGAATCGATTGACCCCTTGTTTGGCATACCCAACACTCCCAGAAGTTCTTTCCTTCTTCGTTAGTATGCATGTTTATCTCTAACTTAGGTTTGCGATGATTACAAAAAGGGCAGTTAAAAGCGTGATTACCTCTTGCTCTTTTGTGACTCTTACCTAAAATGTTTTCGATGGATGCTAATAAAAATGTATAATCCATAACCAGTCCGTATCTAATTATAAGATAAGAACTTTATTTATGAATACAAACTTATTCTACAATTAATTCTTTAATTGCTGCTTTAATGGATGATTCTAACAAACCTCTATTACCAGAGTCTATAAATTCATCTAATCTGTCTGCTATTCTAGTGGTTAGTTTATCAACGTCTTTACTAGTTAACATTAACTCATGACGGTGAACTACTTTCTTTTCTTCTAAAATGACTTTCGATAGTTTCATATCTCAATTTCAAATTTAATGTTTGGGTAAAGACGTCTTTCACCTGGTTCAATATCGGCATAATTAGATCCGCCAGTGATTGTAAATCCTTTTGCTGAAATGAAGTTCTTCATATTCTGATATTCTCCTGAAGGAAGATCCTCTGTAACCTTAATAGTTACTTTACCCATTAGTTTATCTCCATTTGAATGTTGTATCATAGATACATCAAAATCATCTCTATTATAAGTGTCAACTAGTTCTGATTTAAGCTTTGCAGCTTCTTTTTCAAACTTAGTCCAGTTGTCGGCTTCTAATATTATGTCTGTTAGTTTCATTTTCCTTGCCCTTTATAAGCCTTTCGGTAGTTTTTACTTCCTTTCAGCTTTGATGTTTTAGCCTTAGCATGAATGCCCGGTCTCTTTTTTTTACCATCACCTTGGTGGTTACTTAAAGTTAATACTTTTGCCATATCTTTACAACTAAATCACCTGTTCCTTTTATTAAACGGTGATATGTCTCTTTGGGTATAAATAGTTTATCTTTTGTAATTGGTTGGGGGAATTGATTGTCTAGTTGGAACTGCCAGTCGTTATCGTGTACTGCTTCCACCATACGGTCATCTTTGTCACGGTGCCATACAAACTCAAATGAGGGAGTAGTGTTAGAGAACTCTCTTATTATATGTCCGTCTTCCTTTGTTTCGGAATAGGGTCTACCAGTAACCTGAGAAGTTTGTTGATCCACCTAGTGATTTCCAATAACGGCCTATATTACAAGACCAATAACCTGCTTTTGTTTTATCTTTCTTTTGAGCACACTTATGTCGTGCTGCAAATGATGCTCTTGCTCCTTTTTGTTTAAACTTAACCGATAGGTTAGTATCACCGAAAGAAACTTTCTTTACATTACCCTTCTTTGACTTAACGTAGACGTAGAATTTTTTACTTCCACCTCTTTTAGGTTTGTTAAGAGCTACTTTTTTACCTTGGTACTCTAACTCATTCATATAATCAACTGAAGCTTTAAGCATTTCAAAACCATTATAGTCAAAACTTTCATTTTGAACGTTTATAGCTTTTCGAAACCTATCCATATTAATTGTACCGCCTATTGATTCAACTAATTCTTTTATTAGGTCAAAATTAATCATTTCATCTATGGAAGCTGCTTCATCGATAATGTCTTCATTTTCAATCATATTGTCAATCATGCAACCAATTTCAAAAAGAGGATTGGATTTACCTGCAGATAACATTGGAAGATCTAAAGGAACTTTCATTCCATTGTAGTCTCCGTACTCTCCTATGTCTGTAGTCTCTAAAAGCTCTGTATCCTCTTCGTTTAACGTAATATAACCGTCTCTCCAAGCGTCTCTTGCTTCTTTGAACAATTGTATAAACTCTTCAGAAGAATAACGGTAGACGTTTTCTGACAACGTCAAACTATTATCTAAATGATACTGTAATGATGGTAGTCCGATAAGTTCTTTTATTCTAATCATTTTATTTCATTTCTGGATGGTACTGGAGTTTAATAATCTTAGCATCTTTTGAGACCGATTTACCATCTATAATAACTTCTATAGGGTATGGTTTTAAATCTTCTGCCCAATATGCTACATCGTAACTCTTATCTTTGTTGTTAGTGACCAATAGACCTCTATTGTATTCTGTATCTTCTGCTTGAAGTGCTACTTCTTTATCAATAGGTAAAACAACTTCACCTTTTAACTTAATGTTAGTATCTTCGTACTCCTTAAGTAATATGTCAGTTAGTTTCATTGTTAAAGTCTTTTCTATAAAATTTACCTAGTATGTTATCGTTAATGTACTGGTGACTGTGGGTCTCCAAGACGTCATTAATAAATAGGTGTTTACACTCATAATATGTTAGAAGCTTTTTATTAGGAACTAAATCTAATATTTTCTTTTCAAAATCAGCTCTTAAATTATTTGAGTCTTTTACAAGTTGTTTAATCTTTGGATGAGAACCATAATAGTCCTTCCAATCAGATTCAGTTATTACTTTCTGTTTAAGTGGGGTACGTCCTCCGATACCTTTTGCTTTTCT
>TARA_R110000822_G_scaffold76828_5_pt1 | contig 13885 bp, 13 predicted proteins | sample TARA_R110000822 | Tara Oceans TARA_R110000822 (sample SAMEA4397666) | marine metagenome | biome: Polar Biome; feature: [SRF] surface water layer (ENVO:00010504); material: water (ENVO:00002006), including particulate matter (ENVO:01000060) such as... | depth 5 m | reverse complement strand
CATAGCTTTGTCAATTGCACCACGCTTCTTAGCTAAGTACTCATCAGACTCATCCTCATCACCGTCGTTATCTATATCACCATCTTCCTTACCAACTGCGTCCATTGCCTCACTTATATTGTAGTACTTACCGAGCTTATTACCAACATCTTCAAATACAGATTCAAGTCTTTGCTGTAGCGTTGATAATTCCTTAGCTGCCTTTTCAAACAACTTAACAGAGTTATTTACTTCTTTCATATCTCTCTTCACTGTAACACCATCGAACCAACCATCTGTTTCTTGTAGTGCAAGTTGGGATGCTCCTTGTGTCATATTTTTCATAGCTTCCACCATCTCTGCTATTTCATTTGTTTTATAAAGCTTTGCGCCGAAGTCATTAAACTTAGACACAGAGTCCATAATATCGCGCTTCTGTTCGCGAGTTAGAGATCTGCTAAATGCATCTCTGTTACTTTCTTGTAATATTTTTTTTAATTTCATTTTTTTATCCTATTCAAATATATTAGATTTAAAATCATCCATAAAATCATTTATTTTATCTTTACTAAACCTATACCTTTTGTTTGCTTTAAGTGCCATTTTTTCAAACTCAGACCACTCAACAACTTTACCTGCACCTCTTCCAATAAGTTTGTTTATATCCTTTCCAAACTTATATATATCACTATCATCATAGTCCATTGAATACTCACGTGTAATTAAAGAAACTGCCTTCTTTACATTTCCAAGTTTCACAGCTTTCGTTTCTTTTAGCAGGGGTTTTAATTTAATCATTTCATTCTCCTAACTTGGCAGTGAACACTTGCATGTTAAATCGCAAAGCATTTCATTAATTATATTGTTTACTTTATAGTACTTATTTAATGTTGGTTTAACTGTTACTGATTCATTTACAGGTGCCATAAAAGCTCCTTGTGTAGATGGATTTGAAACAAAGTCCCAACAAACTAGTTCAAAGTCATCCTGTACAGCAACTGTGTCTTCATTCACTTGCTTTACTGATCCTAGACCTCTAGAACTGATACCTAGTTTAATGCCTGATTTGAACAATTCTTTCAATATGTTTCCAGCTGGTGTTGATAACACTTCTACCTTTCCTACAACATCATCACCATTCCACCATACATCTACAACATTGTGAGACGCGTTCGATAGATTAACAACAGATGATTCTGGATGATCTAACTCACCTAAAGCTCTTCGCTCTGCTACTTGTATTTTTTTATACTCGGTAACTTCGCGCATTAAAATTTCTTTTGGATATACTCTACCGTTCTGATTCTTTGATCCAGCTCTCTGTAGAACACCTGTAACAATAACCTTACCATTGTTCTGCTGTTCGGACTCAGTGATCATTTGTGGTGTTATATCAAACGGTGTATAATCTATTAATAGTGTTTTAGTCATTTTGTGCTCTCCCATGTGCTACGCTTTCTATATAGATCAAAGAATATACGAGCTAGTTCCGCGCGGATAACTTTACGAACCGTAGCTTCCGTCATTTCCTCAGTTATTATTTGTTTAATCTTAGTCATCAGAATTTTCTCAATTTTTCACTAATGCGCATCATGCGTTCAGATATCTTATATAATCCACTTCTAGTAGATTTCCAGTATTGCTTGTTATCGATACCTTCTTCTGTTTTCAGTTTGATATTGTGATTTATAATTCGCTCTATTCTTAGAAGTTTACTACCAACTTCCTTAATTGATTGATTCACTTTCTGCTTGGATGACAACTTTTCATCGCCTTTGTAATCTTTGTAAGATACTTCTGTTAAGAAGGATGCTTTTGCATACTCCTTAAATTTCGATTCTTTTACTTTCTTGTACCCAAACACCTCAGCATTATCCTCTTCATCTTCCTCCTCATCTTTGCTAAATGCATTTGGGGTATCGTATGCTTCACCAGCTCCAGTAGAAGACATCTCTTCTAGCTCTTTGAGTTTTTTTTCTATTAAGCTATTTAACGACATTCTTTAACTCCGTAATTAGGTTATACGATCGCAGTAAGGATACAAGATGTGTATCTGTAACTTTTCGATCTTTCTTAATTAACTCTAATTGCTGCCTAACCTCTTGCAATTTTATCTTAACAACATCATCTTTTACTCTTTTAGTTAGTATAGTTAACGCTTTATTAACTGTTGTTATTTCTGTTACAATATAATTTTTTAACGTTGAAGAGTTAGATATATTATTGATATACTCTCTAAGTAGTGTTTTTTGCTTTACAGTTAATTTACCATACTTACTGTTAAACTTCTCAAGTAAAATTCTATATGCTAATAATCTTAAATCTTTATCCTGCTTGCTATACTCTTCAATAACTAAAGTACCAGCTGCGTTAGCTGAGACATGGTTATCTAGTATATGCTCTGTGATAAAGAATCTGCTCTTCATCGATACTGTTGGGTTTTGCACTGAGCGGGTATTTTTTGCTTCCAGTATATTATATATAGATGCATTAAGTTTATAATTAGATATATGTGATTTAAAAAAATCATCAAGGTTATAAAATTTCTTTATCTCTCTAATTAAATTGTACTTCTCGCGTTTAATTTTAGATGGTGATAATTTACTGTGCTCACTTATAACAACATCAATAAATCGTGTAGCACTGGCTTCTTTTTTATATTTCTGATGCTGCAATGCTTTATATAAATTGTACTCTTTTAGTAGAGCTGTGTCTTTATTGAAAAACTCTTTAACAATTGTTATTGCATGGGAGTTATCAATACCGCTAATCGTGTCAGTTGTAATTTGACGCGTAAGCAGTTCAAAAAGAACACCGACATTCTTCATTTTATTATGTTTAATATTTGCCATGTTTCTTTTCCAATATATACATCTATCCTTATATAAATATCAATCGGTCTGTAAAGACTCGTCATCTATCAAGTTATTTTCACTTAACAGAGATGTTTTTAAAGTTTTATCCATACTTTTAGTTATTGATTCGAGTGATTCTTTATAATTATGTTTTATAGAACGATCCCTATTACGATAATCGCGCTTACGTGTATCATCACCTAAAGGATCTGCTCCTCTCACGTGGTCTTGCGTTCCGTACTTGGTACCTTCTGGAGGCCTTCCTATATCCCCACCCGGTGATTTCCATGGATCAACATCTTCGTCTGCTTGTACTAGAGGATTTTTCGCTGGATCTTCTCCCTCTTCAGACATCTTCATCTTTCTGAAAATGCCTTCCTGATCTTTAATCACTTTTGCTTGCTGATCTGTAATCTCTTTATCACTTAGGTTAAATATATTTTTATATATCCACTCTTCTGATAGCATTTTGTTTTCTTTCATTGAATCAGCTAATGATATTTTTTCAGACCACAAACTAATCTTCTCTTGTTGATAAATTGTTGATGAATTTGTTAACGATAGTTCAAAATTAACTAACTTTTCATCAACATACCCTTGAGAGTATAGATGCACTATAGCAATCTTTGTTAATTCAGATACAATTATTCGTTGGACCCGCTCTATAGTTCTTGCGAATCTAACATCTTCCGCGGCTAACGTTGCTTTACCTTCTGTTGTTTCATCATACCCTAAGAACGCTTTAGGCACTTTTAATCCTGCAAATATTTTATTCTTAAGATAATCAACATCTTCAATACCTGTAAACTCCATCCCGCTTAGTGAGTCTATCTCTGTGCCAGACTGACCTCCTCGGACAGGTAGGTAGAAATCTTCCAACATATTTTGCATGTTAAATTTAAGATTATACTGACCTGTATTTTCATCTACATACGGTACCTTTTTCATTTTATTAATAACCTGCTGCATGTAGTTATCAACCTCAGCTGGAGGAATGTTTCCTATGTCAATTTTAAATATTCTTTTCTCTGGAGCTCGCATGATCCGATGTATTAACATTGCGTCTTCCATAAGTGTTAGTTGCTTCCATACCTTACGAGAACCTTCTAGCATAGATTTACCATACGGTAGGAAGTTTGTATCACTTAACATTCTAAAGTGTGCTACTTCATAGTTTTCGAATTCTGTTTTAGCTTGTGATGAAGCTGCTGATGATTGTCCAGCCATACTTATGTCATGTACAAATTTAACATACTCATCATTGGTTGGATCTGTACCTTCCTCTCTAACCATCTCATACGTAGATATAGGTTGTGCATTTGTTACACCTAACTTTTCTGTGATATCTAGCTTCAAGTAAAAATCACCATACTTACACATATTACGAACCCATGGCCATAGATTGAACTCTATATTTAATACATCATAGAAAAGATTATGTAGAATTTTCTGCACATCGTCATCTTTACAATTAATTGATAATACTTCATCAAACTCATTTTTTATAGTCGACTCATCTGCATAGATGTCTAGTGCTGATGAGATTATTGAATCTTCATCCATAGATTCATAGTCTGTAAATAATGTAATTCTTTGTTGTTGAAAGGTTTGATATTGATTGTATGTCATCTGTGTAGATGATGCATGCAATTTTGTGTACCTGTCAACTAACTTGTTTGTGGCTAGACCACTATTAGATTGGGCCTTGTTAACATCAATAACCTTTAATTTGTTTGTTCCAACTCTCCGCACAATAGCGTTTGTTGAAAAAAGCGTCTGTAATCTTCCGAAAAATGATTTATCTGCCATTTTTATTTTCTCCTTATAATAACCATGTTAAGTCTTCTTTATTACCACCACCAGCATCCATATTCCATGAATCATTGGCGTTAGGATTACTACTATATGCACCGTTGTAAGTATTATTAGTACCCATCATTCCAATTGCTCTTTTGTTTAGTTCTAACCCATCATTTCTTAACTTTAGCGCAGTATCGCGTATATACATTGCTATTGAAAACGCCATAACTAAATCATCGTTATAACCACTTTGTGCCTCCGGTCTAGACCCTTTCCAGACGAATACAAATAATTCATCTATAAGTCTGCTCGATTTCACAATGCACGCTTTTTCTCTAAAATAAATATCTAACTTAGATATCAAAAGTGGTCTTGTACGTGAGGATGTTGTAAACCCAGGTACCATCTGTGATTTGTCTTTTATGTCATACCCTTTACGTAACTGCACCTCAGGGTCTACTACACCCTCATGTTTGTATGTATAGTATAGATTCTTATATCCTCGATCTATTGCTGGTTGAATGGCTGCCCATCCTATATTTGCATTCTCAATAACTAAAAGAGCTTCGTTATATTCTGTAGCTACGTTCACTAACATATTACCAAACTCTTTTACACCAATCTGTGCTTTATACTCTGCAACCTGTGTAACTGTCTCTATATCTATAACATGGAATGTTGAGTAATCTCCCCCATCACCTCTCGCGACGTCCGCTACGACAATATAGCTTTTTGTGTAATTTGGATACTCCCATACCCAGTAAGCGTCATCATGACCTCTCTTCTCAACAGGTGCTTGTACCATATTAGTACGATACCAGTCTAGCAGTGGTCCCGGTATGACCGATTTACCAGAGCTTATAAAATCACAATCACACTCTTGAGCTGCTTGATCTACCCCTAGTTGAATATCCTGCTCGTCTCGCCAATCTTGAGTTCGTTCAGGGTGAACAGTCCAGTGCAACCTAATTGTATTAAATTTATTTTCACCATTCTCTGCTTTTACCCATGTTTTGTGAAACCAGTTACCTACTCCGTTAGGTGTAGATAGAGCAATACACTTACCACCAGTTGCCAGTGTTTGTTGAGCAGATGTCCATATATCATCTATACTATCGATAAAAGCAGCTTCGTCAATTACTAGTAATGATAGTGCCTCTGATCTACCAGCGTCAGGTGAACTAGATACAGCTTTGACTTGAGAGCCGTTGGCTAACCTTAGCGAAAGCTTGTTATCCTCAAGGATATTACCCTTCAGCCAGCTAGGCAGATATTCGTGCATTACACGTATTTTAGTTACAAGGTTTTTCGCTGTGTCTTGCTTGATTGCAATTACTAGAGCATTGAAGTCTTGGTTAAAAATCATCGACCATAATGTGTACCCTGCCGTTAATGTTGATATACCTAACTGTCTGGATTTTAGTATTACACTATACTCGTGTTTGCTAAATTCTACCAATGACCTTTCCTGGAATGGGTATAGGTCAAAGTTAATTTTACCACGCACAGGGTGTTGTATTTTACAATACTTCCTCATGAAGTGTATAGGATCTTTTGCGCACTTTACGTACTCGTCTGCTATTATTTGTTTTAAGTCTTTCGCCATTATATATAAATATATAGAGTATAAATTTTTACTTTGGCAATGTGTAATCTATAGTGTGTATTAAAACTAATGTCCCTATAAACCCTCCTACAGCACCTACCCATGGTTTATTATACCACTTGTCTACCTGAGCTAATCGATCTATATGTAACTCTATCTGTTCATTTAGTAGTAATATCTCTTGATCTTTATACAAGATAATTAGACTGTCTAGTTCAGCTATTGACACATGGAGTTTAATTTCATGTTCAAGTTGGTTAATTAATAGTGTTTTAATTGAATCTTGTGATTCTAGAGTATCTACAGCTAGTATAAACTCTTGGAGTTCATCAGCTGGTATTTGGATAGTGTCTTGGGAGAAACAAACACTAGATACACACAGTAAGAGTGTGGTTAATATCTGCTTCACGACTTACTTCTATATTTTTTCTTAAAATCTTTTGTGGTCTTTGTAGCACTGCTTGTTTGCTTTACTTTAGACTTTGTACTAGCTGTTTTTGTCTTCGCTTTAGATAATGCTGTTTTCGTGACAGCTTTCTTTGTTGTTGCTTCTTTGGTCTTAATCTTAACTTTTTTGACTTCATCATTATTATCGTTAACTTTTTTGTCGTAAACTTTCTTACCTTTGCTCTGTGAGGTAATTAGAGCAACAACACCAACAACAAACGCTGCTGTCGCTAATACCCATTTCCATAAATTTTTCATATAACTACTCCTTATCTTTGTATTGATTGTATTTTGCTTTTGCTGTGCGATACACCGCAGAGCTTTTTTTAGATTTTAATGCTGTGCTGAGTTTGATTGTATTACCGGTGTCAGGGTTATCTATCTTTTCATCTCCGTGAACCTTGCGCACATCTAACTCTTCTAACTCACCAGCTGGCTCGTTTCGTAACACATCGTTGAACTCTACTTCAACCTTCTGCACGACTTTGTGCATTTTAATTAACGATTGCTTCAACTTCTCTTTTTGTTTTGGGTCCTTTTCCGCAACAAAAGCTTTCCTTAGAGTTTGTTGAGCTAACTGTGCTTTCTGTAGAGCTTCGACTGCTTTTCTAAATCCTTTAGTAATCGATGCTTCTAGTAATTTGTGCACCTCTTCCTTTATAATATTCTTAATCTTTGTACTTTGCATTATGTTGCTCCTTAGCTTTAGCTACTGATTTATTAAACTCTTTTGATAATTCATCGCTTTGTGTACCACCACCCCAGTCCTCTAGTTGTCCAGCTTCTGTAACAAAGTGTTGTGCATTTCTGGATTGTAACCAATCATCATACTCTCCTTGAATATCTGATATGAATGCGTTGAAGTTTGTCTCATCAAATTGCATGAACCACTCATCGTATGTACCATTAGCTTGCATCTCTGCTTCCCACTTCACTACACACGTTAAGCACATTCCCCAGCGCTTATACATTTTTTTATGGGCAGAGTGTTTTAATGATTTTGCACATTTCGGGCAAGCGAATGGTACTCTATTAATTTTTCTAGCGAAATCCAGTTTATTAACAGTTCGCTTTATACCATTTTTAATAGTCCACGTTTTACCTCGCTCAAGCCAAACCTGACCTTCTTTGCGCTCGACCAACTCCTTAGTATATCCACTGCGAATTACACTCTTGTCGTTGTGATTACCAGAGACTAGATTTCTCATCCTCTGTACCTTTGATTGTGACAATCCTTTTTTCATAACCTTTCCTTAAAATGTCATCATACCTGCAATTTGGTTTATAGGACCAAACGCACCTGTTAACTTATATGTTTTACCTTTATATATAAACACCAATCCCTCCGATGGTATGACTGCTTCAAATCCACCTATCGCAGTTAATTTACTTAATTGCTGAGACATTCTGTTTAACTTTTTAATATCACCACCCTTGCGTACATCACTAATAGCCTTTGATACTTGGTTCTTTATGTGCTGTATGGCTTTGTCCGGGCTTGCTGTTAAGAAGTTCTTAACATTTTTTAACACCTCTACACCTAGTTCAAAGAACAGTACTTCAAACGGCTTCATGGTATCTTGTACAGTACCTTTATGCTTCAGCTTATCAAAGTCAATTATTTTAGCTAACAATGTTTCATCCTCGATTGTCTTACTGTTTAATCTAAATGACTTATCAAAAAATGCCCAGCGTTTAACCAACCCCATTTTAATCCTCGTTTCAAGGCTGTTGAAATTTTTATCAATATATGCCTCCCACCACACTTGGTGGTATTCAGCAAATGTATTTGAATCCTTCATATTATATGCAGACATTAGTTTACCTAACTTACTTGTGAAGTATGGTACTTTTGTTGCAAAATCTTGATGTGCGGGTACTTTAAGTACATGTGGACCTATTATACTAAAATTCTTTTGTAAGTTAGCATCTACTTGCTTAATCATGCCTGCAAGTATTCTAGCTCCGTCCTTTACTGTACCTACCGGGACACCTTTCTCATACTTTAACACTCCATGGAATTGTAAATGTGGTGCATCGTATACAATAACGTTTGCAGAGTCAGGGTACATAATTTCCATATTCATCCAATTGTTACCATCGCCGAATATCTTTGCACGTTGCTTGTCTGATATTTTACCTATGGCTTTGGATAAATCTTTAAATGCATATGTGAAAGCCTTCTCTATATTACCTCTACCCTTCCACTTAGCTGCAAATGAGCTAACATTCATTCCACCTCTCTTTATATCACCGTTGTTCCTAGCCGCTCTCAACTCACCGTTCCAGGTTATAAATAAATTTTGACCATCAGTCTTTTCTGTTGCTGATGAGTTTAGATCTAACTTACCTTGCAGCGCTGTATTAATTATATTCTTAAAATCTCCAAAAGTTAAACCTCGATCATCGAATGGGTGGGACATATGTCCATACGCTCCACCTTCCGTAATTATCTTTTTAATAATAACCAACTCTTCGCGTATACCCTCGTCCGTATCCTTTGTTAAAGCATCAACAGCAGCTTTGTATGCAGGGTGGTTTTTATCTCCTACTGCAGAAACAGCTTTAACATCCTTACCCGTTTCAGGATTTTTTACTTTCTTATCAGATGTCATATCCAGAACTTCCCCGTTAGGTCCTTTAACTACACCCTTACCTGATTTCTTTTCACCTGAGTCCTTATCTGATTGCTTCTTGTCTGATTTCGGAATTTCCGGCTTTGCAGCTTTGTTTGCAGCGTCTTGCTCTTTCTCCCTTGCTACCCGATTTCTTGTAGCTCTTCCAGCGTCAGCTATAACTTTACCCGGTACTCTAGCTCCAGCCTTTACATACTCATCTTTAATACTTATGTTATTATTCTCTTGTGTGATTTGTGCTGCTTCGTGGTTTGCCTTCACTTCTTGTTGCCCTTCAGGAGAGAGTTGCTTGAACTTTTCTGGATCCTCTAGTACTTTTCTCAACATCTGCTCTTGAGCAGCTGCATCTTTTGATCCCTCCTGTGCTCTGTATACATCATCAACACGGTCTTTTGGTATACCACCTTTAATTAATTCACCCTTTGCGGTAGCGATCTTTTTTTCTGTTTTAGCATTTGACATATCTATTTCTAGATCTAGGAGTCTTGATTTGGTATCATTCTCAACATCATCATCGGTAAATAAATCATGAAACAAGCCACCCTCATCAAATAAATCCACAAAGTCTTGTGACCACTGTGGTGTGTCAAAGTCTGCATCGAGTTCTGTTATTAAACTTTCACTGACGGGCTCTTGCTTTTTTACTATCCTCATTCTCATAGCTGATTTGCCGTTTATCAGCAAGTCACCTTTTTCATTAAAGCTAATTGTTTTTACAACAACTTTCTTATTTTTAAACTTTCCCATTAAAACTGTGTCACCTATCTCTACTGGTAACGATATCGTCTCGTCGAGTGTGTTGGATGTTTTATCAACTTTGTTTGGCTCTTTAATTTTTTTAGATATATCTGCTCCTAAATAATCTAACAGCTCCATACCTACCTGTGCAGCTATACCATCCACATGTGATTTCCATGTTGAATATGCTCGTGCGGATGGTAGGTCATCTTGATTTGTTGAAGTTTTCTTTCCTGCAACTCCAGCTGGGAAGGATGATGGGGACATTGTTTTGCCTTGATACCTGCTCGCTCCAAACTTTAATTCTTCATCACCGGATAGGTAGTTGATAATAGTCATACCTAATTGCTTAGCTACTCCAGTTGTAGAGTTCTTGTAGTGAGCTTGTGACTGATACCATCCTTGAGGTCCATCATCGACATCACCTAATGATGCAGTGCCTGTTTTACTATTCTCTAACAGTATTTCCTGTACTCTACCGGAAGCAATAAAATCTAGTATAGATTCATTTACGCCTAATTTCTTAGTTATTAAATCATAATTTTTCATATGACCAAATATGTGCTTGAAAAGTTGAGCTCTATCTTTATCTGTAATAGCTTTTGCTCCTAGTGCAGCTCTTATAGCTGTGCCAGACATCTCACCATACCCGGGAACTTTCATTGACACATGTGGTGCAATTAATAAATATGCTCCGTCTTTATAACCAACTTCAGCTTGACCGTTCCAATCTTTAAAGAATTTTCCTTTAAGTCTGCCTGCATCCTTTGCACCAACCATAAATACAGCAGCTGTTGTTTTTGGGTCATACTTTTTAAGTAATTCTTCGGCTTTATAAGGACTCTTTACTTTTACCACATTTCGTATACCGTATGAATTTATTATCTTTTTCTTTTCATTGAAAGAAAATGGTGATTTTGGTAAATCAACTTTATCAGATGTTACTACATGAGCATCTTTAAATTTAGATTTTAACCATTTGTATGTTTGTGCATGGTGTTTACCCATGGGTTGAAATCTACCTGGGTATATAGCAACAATCGTTGTTATATTTGTTACATCTTCGGTTATTATTTGATCTGCTAACCAAGTACCTAAATTCATCGTTGTCTCCATATATTATAAATATCTTCCTATTATGTTTTTATCTAGTTATACTACTCTTATGTTATTACGCGATCTCTACCCACGTCTTATCTGGATCGAACCACATTAATTTATCGGAAGCATGTAAACAATATCCTAACACTCTTACAACCTCATCTGAAGCTGCAGGTGCCACACAATCTACAGTACCTGCTGCGGTTTCTGATAAATATAAAACATCGCCTACTGCCTCCGTGCCTTGAATTGTATGAACTTTACACATCCCTCTTAATAACATTCCATGTTGATCTGGATCTGTTCCTAGAGCTACCGCCAACATACCATCGCTGGTTGCTATACCGGTACAATCAGCTAACTCCCAGGATCCATCTGATTTATAATGATATATTTTACCAGCTGCTGACGTACCACTTCCGAATCGGACTACCTCACCTCTACCTACTGTAAATGATGAGGTAGAATGTTGGTTATAGCCTACAAACCCAGTGAGTTCTCCACTTGCGCTTATATTGCCTGATGCTGTTATATCTCCGGCAGCAACATGAAGGCCTGTGCTGACGTATAGGTCTGCCGTTGCGGGAATGGTGTTTATTCTTGGGGTGTTCACCGTCGTGGTGGCAAACATATTAATAGCGTGTATACTACTAGCACTTACAGTTCCTGATGCTGATATTAGGCCTTGTGCATCGTATAAACCAGTTGTTGTGAGTTTGGTGAAAATCGCCTTACCAGAGCCTGCTACTTCGAAATCATTAGAAGGATCTTTTGTCCCAATACCTATCTTACCACTACCCGATACATAAAAAGCTATTCTATCGTCACCTCCTCCAAATGATGCGGATGGTACTCTGAGTTGAATGCTAGTACCGTCATCAGGATCTACTTCCCACTTACCTACCACTATAGATGATGTTACTTGGCCATCTGAGCCTGTCACGTAAGACCCACTTGTAAATGTAGCTACGCCATTTATTATACTAAAATCACTCATTTTTATTCTCCAGTTCTGCTACTCTAGCTTCCAATATTTGTATAGATTTTACTAAATATGGTATTAAATGTGACGTGCGTATATTTAGAGAATCTTCAAATCCACTTATGTGATTCCCATCACTATCGTATGTACGCGTATCCTTGCAAGTTACAATGTCAGGTAGCAACTCGTTAACTTCTTGAGCTATAAACCCAATCTGTCGCTCTTCACCTTCAGATTTATCTTTCCAATCAAAATTAACTGGATTTAATTTGCTTATGTTATCTAATGAGTCTTGGCCGAGTGGTTTTATATTTTTCTTGAGTCGTGAGTCTGATGATATAGGTCCATATGAATTAGTAGAGCTCCTAAAATCACCGTCTATCATTATTTTGGCTTTATCAGTTCCGTACCTCCGTACTGCTAGTGCAATATGGTCAGTACCGGCGGCATTATTTTGCAGTATTGTATTATATGTATCCGTTCCACCAGTCGTGTATGTGTGCAATATACTAGCTGGGGAAACTTCACCAATCCCAACATTACCCTCATTAGTGATTCTCATCCTTTCTGCTAATCCGTCATCAGCCCCGTCATTTGTATGTAAAGTTAAATGGGTATCATGATTTGTCGAAGTCGCGCTTGCGCAAACCCCTTTTACAGCAGCACCTATACTATCACTATCTGTTTCAGTTGAGACATCAAATGCTATACCAGCGAAAGCGTTTATCGTATCTGTATTATTTCTTAAAGCTAAGCAGTAATCTGCGTATGTGTTGGAGGCCGCATTCGGTGTAGTATCAGTGATTTCTACGTGGAGTTGAGATCGAGGAACAGAGACTCCTATACCAGCACGACCTTCATTGTATAAAATACCAGTAGTACTAGAGCCCGCATAGTTACTATAGAAGGAGAAGTCAGCTGGTCCAATGTTTTGGAAGGCGTAAGTCGTGCCTAGTTGGGAGTGTAAATAATCCGACTTAAATGCAGCACAAGAGCCTGCGTATGTAATCATGTTTTCGTTATGGAAACCTATACCTATTGCGTAGTCATCTGTTCGGCCATTATAATGTTTATGGGCAAATCCAACACGATTGTAACCACCATTGTTCACCGATCCAGCCCATTGTGCATTTTCTGCACGGAAGCAAGATGTGTTTTCAGCGAGCTCTACAGCTCCAGCCGCACAAGTACCGAAATCACGTTGTACGAGAATGTTCGATGCAGCATCAACTCCATTTTTATATTTACTATTACCCCGTACTTCTATATACCCAGGGACTAGGGTTGAAGTCCTTCCAGTGGTTAAGTTTGTCGCAATTCCGGCAAGTTCTGAGTTTAGCTGTAGACCTGATATTCCTGAATCTACCGCAGCTGGGCAACCGCCAGGGGTTGCTGTGATGTCAGCAATGGGTTCTTGTGCTACTATATCTGTTGTAAATTCAAACATGGATTCACTGCCCGAGAAAAACCTCATCTCAGCGGGCGCTGTCGATCCGTCTATCACAACCCTTGTTTTCGATGTATCGATATTGGTAGATATTTTACCGGATGCGGAGAGTTGCATGGCCCCTCCTGTGAGCTTATCTGCTCCAAGTGTCCAGCCACCTATCGTTCCAGCGTTAGATGTTATATTACCTGTTATTGTTGCTGAGGTGGCTGTTAATGCTCCTGCTGCAGTTACCTTAAATACAGAAGAAGCTCCTAGTGCCATTCCATCTGTGCCTAAATATAATCCAGTATT
>TARA_R110000822_G_scaffold224008_3_pt1 | contig 13954 bp, 25 predicted proteins | sample TARA_R110000822 | Tara Oceans TARA_R110000822 (sample SAMEA4397666) | marine metagenome | biome: Polar Biome; feature: [SRF] surface water layer (ENVO:00010504); material: water (ENVO:00002006), including particulate matter (ENVO:01000060) such as... | depth 5 m | reverse complement strand
ATTCACAGTATATGCGCTAACATATCTGAGATTTATTGTCGTATTACCTTTCGTTGTTTTCATTGTTATTTCATTCATATTCTATCCCTCATTTCTAATAGTTCGATATGCATTTGTTCATACATACTTCCTAAAACTGTTATTGCATCTTCAATAGTTACTTGTCTTATTATACTGAGTTGTTTTGGTAGTTTTTGATATGCTTCAACCATACCATTAAAATGATGTTGTAACTCTACCATATTGTCTATCATTTCTTTTATCTCGTTCAATATCTCACACCCATTGTAAATGAATCTAAATCATATCCACTAATTTTACTTCTATCAAAATTGAACATTGTTGAAAGAGTAGTTAAAGTTGTTCTTATACCTACAGAAGAACACGGCCAATTTTCTTCTAATTCTCTTTGTGTAATTGCTACAGATAACATCTTACTAGCCATATAGAAACATGCGGCTAACATATTGTCTGTAAAACGAACATCTCTTTGTTCTACGTTACGTGATATATACTCAACCATTTGAATAACACCCAATCTCAAGTCAGGAGGAGTATTATCTAATCTATCTAATAATGTATTGGCTAATGTTATTGGGTTTCTAACTGTGAACACTTGGCTATTTCTTCTAAACTTAGCCACTTTCTTTGCTTGTCTTGAGATATCACTCTTAGGCACTTTACTTATTCTTTCATGTGTTATTAAATCAGTAACTATATTGTTTTCTTTTAACACATAGTAAGTTAAGGCGGCTGCTCTCCATTCTATTTTTACACCTCTAAACACGTTTTCTTTTTTCAGAGTTGTGTAATAAGCCATAGTTACATTTTTAAGTTCTGTACTTACATTATAATTAGATAGTATCATATTACATAAGGTAGTCATCAATCTATCTGAGTCAGATATATTATTACTTCTTGTATGTTGTTTCTTTAACGCAAAATGTTTAGTACTTTTTACTTCACTAGACCATATATGTGAACCTAAGTCAGCAGTATTCCTAACTATTTCACTTATAGAAGCATTGTTATAAGAAACAGTTTCTTCTAAAGGATTGACAGATAAAATTAATCCACAATCAACACACGCTTGTTCTCCTAATCGCTCTATGAATTCAAAACTTTTTGAACTACATTCTTTACATTTTGTTTTTATATCTAAATTCATATTTATTCCCTCCATTGAATTAATGGGTGTTTTAATCTACTTGATGTCGTAAAGTCAACTCCTCTAAGAGTATGTATTAACTTGTGTGCCATTTCATCATTTCTTAACATCATTGCTCTAGCAGCCATTTGGTCTCCAATGCTAGAATTACTATGTAAGTTATCTATACAAATTGGACCTCTCCAAATTTTACCATTTTTCTCCGGCCCTTCTGTTTTATAAATTATACTATCATCTTGATACCTATCAAATCTATAAGTATTAACTCCTTGATGTCTTGGCTGTCTAGTAGACTTATGTTCTTTAGGAACAATAACCCAATCTGCTAACTTACCTTTAATATAAATTGCCTTCTTATCCTCAAATGAGACTAACTCAAATTCATCATACTCATCTACTAAATCATTTAATAGAGTAAATGCTCTGTCTTCAACCATCTTTTCTGTTCTATTTTGTTTTAACCATTCTATCATTAACTTTAGTTCACTTGATTTAGGAGGACTACCTAATAATTTCTCCCATAAACCGACTGCTGGTATTCTATACCATTGTTTAGACCTAGAAGAATCTTCTATAAAGGTAGTAGCAAAAATAGATAAGTCTTTAATTGAAATTGCTGCCCAAATACCTTCTGATATTTCTAATGCGGCATCAGTTTCACTAATCTGTTTAGTATTTATTCTAACATTACATCTTACACCTAAATGATAGAAATAATATGGTGTTCTATTCTCAAGAACATAAGAAACAATATAAGGAAGGTTAATACATTTATCTATATATTTATCCATAGTTTCCATGTCTCTAGTAAAACAACTACGATACAATATTTGTGCTAACATAGTTACTAAAGCCTTTTTAGATACTTTTTTATTATCTATGTAGAAAGATGCATTCTTTCTTCTAATTATAACCATTGAATCTCCGTCTTTGTATCTAAAGGTTAACATCATATGCCAAATACGACTCTCTGTTGTAAATAATTTACTTTCACCTCTACTTCCTGAACTAGGAATTAGAACATTATTTACATATTCTGAGATTTTCTTATTGAGAGGGTCTATTTTATGCCCACCACCAATGTGAGGTTTACTTATTCTAATAGGAATTTCACCCAAATTATTATGTCTAAGAGACCTATACCTTCTTCGTGACAAATCTTGTTCTGTTAAACTACAACTAAGTAAGAAACTAGTTGTATTGAAAGCATCTCTATCATCAGGAGTTGGAATGTAAAATTTTATCTTCATATTTATCACCATATTTATTTTTATTAGTTGTATAGTATTCTTTTCTTTCAATGTATTCATATAATTCTTGCATTGATTGAAAGACAGTAGTTCCGTGAACTATCTGCGTTTTAATAGCATAAAAAAGTTCTGAATGGTTTATTTTACCATCTTTATGTTTTTTATATGCGTTTGTTATTAATATCTTAGCAATTCTATTTTCACCAAGCCATTGTTCTTTTTTATCAATTGAACTTAGTATATCATCTTGGATAAATAACAGTTGTTTGTTTTTAATTTGATTTGGTTTCATAATTACACCTTATAGACTGTATATTATGATTAGTATTATTATTTTACAGGCATTTCACCTGTAGGTAACTTTTTTGTTCCGGTTACTCGGTCTATGCTATTAGTTGGTTTAATATCCGCCAACCATAGCAGGAATTAGGTTAACATCATCAACAGTTTCCCAGTTAACAGAAGAGATTGTTTCTCTTGTAACCATGTCACCATTAATGAAAACCCAATGTGTAGGATGGTCATTAATTTGTTCAATCATCTCTACTGCATTGCATTCTAATTCCGTGTGGCCTGTGTCATTCATTATTCTTAATTTCATTTATTTAGTTCCTCCATTTTCTGTTTGTAATTGTTGTCTCAATTGAGATACAAGTCGTTGTGATTCTTGTAATCTTCCTGTTAATACATTGATGGTCTGTTCATAATGAGCGCAAAGTTGTTGGTGTTGTACCAACTGATTTGCTACATTTTGAGCAGTTGTTTGAAGATTAAGTGCATTCTGTTGCAACTCCTCAAACTGTTCATCAGTATATGTTTGTTCATCGTCTTTCTTCATTTCTTTTTTCTTTGTCATATTCATTCCTCCAACTGTTTTCTTCTTTTAATCTTCCACACATCTATTAACTTTGATATCTCTATATGTGTAGTCGGTGTTGTTCCAGTGTACCCTAGGGCAGTTAAGTAACTTGTCTGTGCCTCGGTAGGGGTTTTATTGTTTCGGTCTAGAATTTTCATCAGTGATGTAATTTGTTTTTGTGATAATTGTCTATCCAACATTACTTGAGTTTTTATACTAACTAAAAACTGTTTTTCCCACTCAGTAGTAGAATCAGTAGTAGAGTCAAAATAAGGTAGACCATAATACTCCATTTGCTTTCTAAACGTTTCATTATGTCTGTCAAGTAAAACAGATTTAACAATGTTATTAGTTAACTCCTTATCATCTACACTACTACTGTGTTCGTGTAAATAATTATCAATGTGTTCGTCTATAGTTGTATGAAATAAAGTTAAATCATTCAATAATCTTTCATCGGGATATCCTCTTTTACTTTGATTCTGTGCTCTAGTATTTTGAGGATGATTCCATCTCCAAACAATAGATGCCATAGCATAGTCAGGATGACCAAAAACACCTTCAGTTCGTTTACGAACCATTGTTGCTGGTACATACATACCTAGAGTTCTATCATAAACAGTTTTCTTACCGACATTACGAACATTAAGTCTTAAATCATAATCTTTAATATGATTAAAACTATCAGTAAACTCTGCCCCATTCTCTTCCCACCAAGCATCTTTGATAAGACCTTGAACTGTTGTACTTTTCCACTCTTCAATCATTTCTTCTGTAATTATAGATTTGTCCATGTTGAGAGTTTCATTCATATGTCTTAGAATCATCCAATTAGCGATACAAGTTGAACCCACAATTTCCTTTGTTTTATTAACTGTATTTTCTATTTCAAAGTGATAAACAATTGGATGTCCACACAAACAAAAAGAATGATGTCCACTTGGATGTCTTCTTAAGTCCTTAGGTATACCATCAGAGTTATCATAAGTATTAGTATACAATGTTTGTCTCCAAACCTTACCTGTTATTCTCCATTCTAATTTAGCCTCTTCATAATCTTCTGCTTCTGATAGTGCTAGTAATGGAGTAGTTATTTTTGCATATGTTTTACTCATTCAAGTTCCTCCTGTTCGTAGGCTCGCATATCTTCTAAGTGAGAAGTAAGTAAATCATCTATCTTCTCAAAGAGTGCTTCTGCACATCCACCTATAGTTTTTCGGTGGAGAGATAACCATATCTTGTGTTGTGCATTTAACAACACCTTCGGCTCATCGTTTTCATTCATCGTTATTACTATTGGTGGCATTTCTTCATCATTCACCAATCTAAATTCTACATTTGTTTCTTTTTTATTCATCATTTTTATTTCCTCATTTTTATTTTATTTAATTGTGATATCGGAAAAGCATTCATAGGGAGAGTGAGTCTACTACTACATACTATACTTTTTATTGTAGAAACCGAGGTAATCTAATAGACCCACCAAGATGGTGCGCCTTTCTTCCAACTAGCAAAGTACCTTTTGTCAAATGAATAATACATTCTGTATTTATCCACAACACTAGCATCTTTGAAGTTAGGTTCTTTTCTACATTTCTGCTCATCGTTAATAGCAACGGCAAAGGGTGTAAGCCCTATATCGGGTAAGGTATTTTCTACTTTGTTAAACACTTTATTGTATTCATTATGGGTAGTTTCTACCTTGTGTATTCTTTGATAATATCGTCTAGAATATTCTGACAATAGACTACGCAAATGCTCACGAACCCATTGAAAGTTTTGTTTGGATTCTCTTGCCCAAATTGTACAAGGATGATTCAACATTACTGGTCTGTATGGGCTATTGAAACCAAAGTGGTCTGCAATAGTTGACATCATTTGCATTGTTTCAGTACACATTTTGACTACATGTTTGTCACACATATATTGTGCTGAGATAACTGGGTCTTTATCTAATACGAAAATATTCATTTACTATTCCTCCTCATATTTCTTCCCTGTTTAGTACTGTTTATTTGCTTGTATGCTTTATCTAAGTCTTTTTCTAATCTTACTATTCTAGTATTCATGGCAGTCATATATCCAAGTAATCTATCTGCTTTATCTATTGGTACTGACATTTCACGTTCTAATAGAACATCTACTCTAGCATTAATAGTTTCAACTATTATTGCATTCTGTTTAATCTTATACTCTTCTAAATTAGAATTAGTTATAATACTAAGAATCTCTTTAATTTCTTTAAGTTCTGTCCTAATATTATAATGATTTGTATACAACTTTGTAGTTAATTCAGTTCTTGTTAGTTCAGTACTTTGCATTTCCTTTCTAACATAGTCTCTCATAGTTTCTATATCTTGTACTTTAGAAAATGCATTACTACTTCTAAGCATTACACCTTGTGTACGTAAGTGTTCATCACAATACTTTCTATTACTTCTAATACCATGTGTACTAAAGGACACACCACATCTGCCATCTTCTACTGGGTAACTACAATATTTTATTGTTTTTGTCATATTATCATCTCTATTATTATTATTATTATTATTATTTGTTGTTAAAATAAGGAAGAAAGTGTGCTATGCCACTTGCCACATAGGAAGGATACTCTTTGGTATAAGAGTAATTACCAGTAGTTTCCTAGACAAGACCCAACCCTTAGGTTACATCTTGAATTAGTTCCCCACGTTTTTACGTTAGATTGTTTTTATGTTATCTGATTACTCAGACATTTATAGCGCAACATTAATTCCTGTATCCTATCTTAGGAATATAATCTTCAAACGACCTATTATATCTTTTTTCTTTTTATTTGGTAAACCTTATTTTAACAAATTGTTGTGCTACACCATCTATAGTTCTAACACATATACTACTAATCGGTTGATACGAATATCAAGTCGAGTGTTCGCACACGGTCTTCTAAACCACAGATTAAAAGGAACTAATTACTTTCCCTAATTACCCATGTCATCGGTATGTACTACCCACAACAAAGTGAGTTTGAATTAGCCTCTCTGAGAGACTAAGAGTAAAACGAAATAACCAATTAAATCTTTAATTACATCGTCATCTGATTCCATTGAATCATTGCCCATAATTAGACGATTTAACTTATCATCTATTCGAACTTTTAACTGTTCATCTGTTGATGCTTTAGAGAAGATTCTATTAGGACTTAATGCTGAATCTCCATACTGTTCATTCTTCTGAAGAAGCATCTCTTGAACTTCTACAAATACAATTTTGATTTTTTCCGCAGAAGTTTCTAAGCCAAAACTAGGCATCCTTTCTTGCTGCTTGACAACTTGTTCAGCCCCACTAGAAACCTCCTCAAGAGAACTCTTCTGCACCTCTTTTTTGCCACTCCAAGACTTACTACTATTATTCAACTTTTGGAGTTCCTTAGAAATCTTGGTTGCTACTTCTCCTGCATTATCTAATTCTTCATTATTCATAAATTCATTTTTTCTATCTTTCCATGTCATATTATTATCACCGTTTATCATTGTGTGAGAAATATCTTTCTGCTCTCCTGATATTAAATTCTCAATAAATGACATATGTTTCTCATTTATCATTATTATCATGCCCTTCTGCAAGAGAGAGAGAGAGAGAGAGAGAGAGAGAGAGATATATGTATGATAATAATGATAAATGATAATAATATAATAAAATATTCATTTACATACTCTCTAAGGAGGTTATTTACTACTTGGATGTTTATCATTCCATGCGAAACGATGAGAAACATATTTAGTTAAATTAATATTGTATATACTATATAGATATATTATAAGATATTACATATATAATATAATACTATATGTAATTCAATTTATAGTCTAGGGAAACCATTACGAATAATGGTAGGAATATGTTTAGCCAAGTGATGAGAGTGAATTAAATATGTGTTAGGAATAAGACGCGCACTTGGCTAAGGTTTGGAATTTTTTTTGGTGTGATATAGTCTAGGTTTGGAAAACCCTATATAAAGGGGTGGCCGAGGCAGAATAGGTTTTTTTTGAATAGTTCTTATTCTCAACTAAAACTCTCCTGTGTTTAACTGACGTACCAACCATATGGTAGTGAAACTTTGTGGCACACCTTATGTAGTAAATAATCCTCTATGGATATAGTGATACTATGATAGAAATGAACGAAGAGAAATGGAATGATATTAAGATGAAAGTTGGCTTATGGTTTGAAAATCATGAGTCATGGGAAGATGAGCACGTTGAGTTGTTATCAGTGAATAACTTGATTCTTGCGGGTGATACTAAACCAAATAAAAGAGGTGCTCTTTATAGTGCTATCAGAACTTGTTTTTCTGATATAGATGATAAGCCTTTTACTACAGGAAAGAAAAGTCTCATGCCTTTAGAAGTACAAGCGTTTAGAGATGGTCAATTAAAACTAATTCAAGAAGCCTTAATGGGTGTGTATATTAATTGTGAAGCAATGCAACTTTTCCTAGTAAAACATAAGAGAAGTGGTGGCGGTGGTTTTCAAACACCAAAGGAATTTGCTATGAGTATAGTTGATTCAACTCGACTAAGAATGAATACGGCTTATAATGCTCATGTGAGAAATGATAAAGATGCTGATTATACTTGGGACGGTACTAATCACGGTCTTAAATGTCACATAATGAGTAATCAGATAACACCCACGTTTTTACGTTAAAATGGTGGCAATTTATAAGAGGCTTAAATGATGGAAATTAAATTTGGAAGAATACTTGTGATGTGTTACGAACATCAAAAGGAAGTAACATGGTTAGATGACAGTAATTATTATTGTGCAATATGTGCAAGTGAATTATAATAAGAATACATAACCTCCATAAAATAAGACATCTATTCACTAGAATGAATTAAATGATATTAACGTTCAATTCTAGCCTGAATAGGTGTCTTATAACATTTAGAGGTTTACAAGCCACAAAGTTACTCTTCCAACCATATGGTAGTACTACTTTGTCAGGACACCTCATAAGGGTTAAACTAATCATAGGATATGAGTTTCCAACGAAGACACTTCGAAACACTTGCCAAGATAGCAGCAGATATGGAATTAACACCTGAACAACAACATGTATTAATAGCACATTTGAAAAAAACAAACTCTCGGTTTGATGGTGATAGGTTTTACGATTGGATAAGAAAAGAAGAAATAGCAAACGAAGAAAACGATAAGAGGAGCATATAATATGAAATCAATAGAAGAATTAACAGAAGATATGGCGAAGACTGAAATGGCAAATACCATCTTATCACATGTTGAAGACTGGTGGTATCATACTGAGTGCATTATGTGTGAAAGAGAATTTGGTGTTCACATAATCGGTATGCATTTATACACTGGTGAATTTATGTGTTCTCTCTGTAATAGGAGTGATGATGAATGAGTAGAACTTGTGAACAATATCAATGCGGTAGACCTTACTTCTATGCATTACCGGAATTTGGTGATTTATGTAAATCTTGTTACAATATGATGTATGTTGATGGTAGAGTTAAGACAATATACATTCAAGGTGATTACTAATGCCTTTATTGATTGGAGTTAATGACGGAATTAAGAAAGGATTTACTAAAGGTGATTTAAGTTTAATTAACGGTTTTCCTTTTGGTATGATTATGATGGTTACAGGCACAGGTAAAATTAACAATGTTGAAGAATTTAGACTTAGAGCATTAGAAGCAAATTTCATGAATGAGATAATTGAGAAAGACAGACTAAGAAATAAACTAACAGTAGAGTTTATTCAAAGAATGAAAAATGCTGATTGGTCTTGTAATGTTGGAAATGATACAAAGGCAGCATTTACCAAAGAAATCAAAAGAAGATTATACAGTACTCATCAATATGCTTTTGCAGATTGGATGAATAATAGAGGCCGATATGAAAGGAGCGAAGAAGAATGATACAAGAAACAAGAAACGAAATTAAGCCATATCAATATGAAATAGAAGTCGGACATTCAAAATCCGGCTCTGCTCATGTTGTTATAATTAAGAGTTTAAAGGTTCGTGGTGATGACTTAGTTTTAGCATTATCAGAACTACAAGCAGCATTAAGAGCCTTTAACTTAATTAATGATGAATAAAATTCCTGTTACATAAAGGGCTAGCCCGTAGCAATGACCAAAGACAGACACAAAAAGCGCAAACCTCTCTATTGATGTTAATTGTTTATTAAATAATAGTGAATACTAGTAAAACACTTTATCCCTAATACGCAACACCTCTCTTATGCACGTACTAAGTCGATATTCACTGTGTCTGTCTGCGGTTCATTATGGGCTTAAGGTACTGTGACAAAGTACACTACCATATGGTAAGAGTAACTTTGTGGATACACCTCATATAGTAAATTGCTCCCTTAGACTGTTTCGAAGCGGAAACAAATAATAAATATGTGAGAGTGAATATTATGAGTGAAATGAAAAATTGGACCGAATGGAAGACTGACGTTGAAAGTTTCCTTGACAATGGTGATGTTGAGGATTGGATGGTTGCATCCGTTAGCAAAATGCTAGCAAAGGGAGAAAATGACGTAAACCGTCAAACTAAATTCTCCGGCGCAATCAAGAGTATATTAGAAGACGTACAAGGTGCGCCTATAGGCCGAAGCCCTGCAATAACAGGCGTTGCGGCTACAACCTTATTTGATGCTACAGATGCAATAAAAGTATTTGCTACTGTATTTGATATGAATCCAGCCCTTAAAGGGCTATTATTACCACATGGCCGAAGTGCTGAAGTGGTTTTCGAGAATGGTGACGCTTTCGTTACTTTCTTGACTGAACAAATGAAGAGAAATGCGGTTAAATCCTTTAAAGCAGGATGGGACGGCGAAGCAACTTCGTTAGTGTCTTTCATTACGGAGGACAACTAATTTAGTTGTTTGTTTCCGCTTTAAACTCCCCTTGGGGATGGTTGGTGTAAAAATACTACTTCGTCAACCATCTCCGACATTTTATATGTCAGGGTTTCCACAAAGTTCCAAACCATATGGTAGTGTACTTTGAACAATACCTTGATATGTACTTTACAGGAGTCTTAATAATGAATTATACAAGAATATACAAGTTAAAATATGATGATACGCTAACAGCAGAAGAACAAGGTCAATTAAACAAAGCCCTTCAATCAATTGGTGTTTATATGTCTGATGATTATGAATATTCTATAGTGGAAAATACTCAAGGGCTTCAAACAATTACAAATAATGAAAAAACTTACGGTATTACTCTTAATGGGATAGAAAACGGATTAACATTTGAATATCGTACTGATGCAAAAAAATGTTCAAAAGAATTGCGTAACTGTTTAGGAGCAACTCTTCCTATGGATACCTTTAATATTAATATCATAAACGAAGAAACTACGGAAGAACGTTTAATGGCTATTCATGGCGAACATATTGTTCTAGTGAATGAGTTTGAAATGGAAGCATATGATTATGATTTTAGCGATAATGCTTATATTCTTTCTGAAGAAGTTAGAATGAACAGTACACTTAATGTTAACTATACTCATACAGAATTAGCATTTAACATTAAATGGAATAGTCCAAAGGTTGCTCGTAAAGATGCAATTGAGAATAGACTAGTAGAGTTACCATTACACTTAATGGCTAAAATTCAGTACTTAATAGAAGATGCACTTATTAGTATCAAAGCAGATTTTCCTATTAATGATGCTATAATAGATTGCCAGTTTGAGTCTATTAACTATACTCAATCAGAATGTGCGCCTGATATCATTCAATTAGTAAAGGATGCAAAAGAAGAAATGCGTAAGGAGGCTTAATTAATGTTAGAAAATTATATGGTTGTTGGCCCTGATTGGTTTGATGATATACTACCGGATGTTGAAGAATGTCCAGTATGTCATCATTATATTGGTGATAGTACGAGTATAGAACAAATGGGATTAGATAAATGTACATGTGAGGAGGAAGAATAGATGACAATGAGAAAGAAGAAAAAATATATAGTGGAAATAAAACATTGGTGGGATAAGGTTAATGGTAATTCTTATTTTAGTGGTAGAGTATATGATTTAAGAATGGATGTACTTTATTTCATTCCGTTTCAATATGGTGATACCAGCCATAGTGAAGATATCGCGGTTAGTTGTTTAGGTTCAATCCATAAAGAACATATGCACAAACATGATATAAGCCGTTTATGTTATTTTAATCATCAAGATACATTAAAGAAATGGGTTAAACAATACGGCGAAGAACCGGAAGACTTTGATTATATAGCACAATATCAATAATTAAACTGTTGGGCGTAAAAAACCCTTCAAGGTAGTGTGACAAAGTACACAACCATATGGCTTTGTATCAAAATTTTTTTTTATTATTCTTATTAGAAATCATTAAAAATCTATAGAATTTAACATGTTTGATAGCAATCTTAATGTGAATAACATCTGTGCCATTTAATTAAAGCATATTTTAATCATTATGACTGTTAAACTTTTGCCACTATACAAACAACATAAAAAATGAAATTTTTTTGAAATACTATAGTGAATAATATATGCAGAGTGATATAAAGCATTTTTAAACTGGGAATAGAACAAAAGGCAAAAAAATAAACGGGCTAGTGATAAATAAATGACACCTCAATTTTCAAAAAGGATTGGTTTAAAAAATTCCGCCAATATTTTTTCTAGGTTTTATTCTCTATCTGTGTCATTTGTGGTTGTTGTTCTTAAAGTGGTGCGAATTTTCACTAAGAGGACGAGGTGGGTATGATGGATTGGTTTAATATTATAAAAAAAGGATTGAGTGAAACCACAGTAGATATGATTCAGTCTGTGTTAACTTCAGAACCTCAAAGTGCTAAAAGGATAATTGAAAGAATGTATGAATACTCAGACGAAAGAAGAAAAGTCTACGAAGTCGATGGCTCAATGGTATCAGGCGCAGTTAATACATGGATACCAAAAGGTACTAAGAGAATACCTACTCAAGGTGAATTAAGGCAATGGCTTAGGAAGCAACCGGAGATTAAATCTGCTAGATTTGATAAATGGACAAATGAGAAGACTACTAATTCTATGCCGCACCGAAGCGAGTTAAGACATTGGAGGGAATAGAATGGGTTGGTTCGATATTGTTAAGAATAAAAAATCTAAAAAACACCCTGCATTAACAAACGCAGGAGTTAGTGGCTTTAGTAAGCCAAAGCGAACGCCTAAACATAAGACAAAATCTCACGTTGTTGTTGTTAAAGATGGTGATAAAACAAAGACTATACGGTTTGGACAACAAGGTGTAAAAACTAATCAAACTGCTGGACAAAGAAAGGCGTTTAAATCAAGACATGGTAAAGATATCAAGCGTGGTAAGATGTCTGCTGCTTACTGGTCTAATAAAGTTAAGTGGAATAGTAGTAAAACAAAAGAAAAGAAAAACAAGAATTGGAGAAAGGGTTCTTGAATAGGTATGATAATTAGTTAGGTACGTGTCGGGGAGAAACATATGGGGAGTGACGACTTTAATCTTACTAACAGTAGTTGGTTTGATGTCATCCTTTCAGAAGGGGCAGTAACGAGTACCGCAGTAGGAACTAGTGATTTGTTTAATAATGAATCAGTTGGTGGTAATGCTAAGAGAGTTACACTAAGACGTTATTGTAAAAAGTGTGAAGATAAGAAGAGGTGTCACTGTGGTTAAAAGTATTAAAAAAGACACTGTAACGTTTACTTTTGGTAAATATAAGGCTACTGCTCAAAGAGATTTTGAAACCTTTTCAGAAGGATATGCAGTTTGGAATAAAACTTGTGGAGGACTTAAAGGTTCAGCCATTGGAGTTTCTAAAACAAAGAAAAGTCTATTAGATTTAGTTCAAGGTATAGGTAGAGAAGGTCGTTCTACTGGTACTAGTAGTCCTGCAAATAGTATGGGGTGGAATGACATTGGTAGACTATTACAACAAATCTTTAGTATGAGAGCAGGTAGAGAAATAAAACAAGAACAATTAGATTTATTAAAAAATTTAGATATAATGTTAGAAAATCATAGTAAACCTAACAGTCCAGCAAATCCAGCAAACATTAAGTTTGAAGAACCATTTTCATGGAATAGAGAGACAGGGAAAGTTAGAGAAAGAAGAGATGTGTTTGGTCATTACTTAACAGACGACTATGTTGAGTATAGAAATGAATTTAAAGATGCTAACTTAACTGCGGTTGATAGCGAATGGTATTCATATCAAGATGATGGTTCAGCAAAACCTCCTATGTGGCAAGCACTATTTAGCACAAGTGGTATTCTTGGAAAGGAATCAAAAGGACTTCATCAAGTTGTAAAGGATGCTATTTCTCATTTTGATGGATTAGAATTATCTTTCCGTAAAGAAACTCCTATACCAATTGAAGGAAGAGGTAGTGGTGCGGCTGCTCTAAAGATACCTGAAATAAAATCTATGTTTACTGCATTTTCTAGAGATAGTTCTTTTACTACACCTGCTGGTAACTTCTCAACAACAAAGGCAAAAACTATAATCACAAGAACTCCAATTAATATTGCTAATAAACAACAAGCAAATGTTCTACGTTCAATAGAATCTGACCTTAAAATTCCTAATGATATTGAAGAAGTGTATATTACTATGTCTAGAAGACAAATGAAAAATATGGCAGTCTT
>TARA_R110000822_G_scaffold227789_1_pt1 | contig 13992 bp, 27 predicted proteins | sample TARA_R110000822 | Tara Oceans TARA_R110000822 (sample SAMEA4397666) | marine metagenome | biome: Polar Biome; feature: [SRF] surface water layer (ENVO:00010504); material: water (ENVO:00002006), including particulate matter (ENVO:01000060) such as... | depth 5 m | reverse complement strand
GAACAACATGGCATTTATTTCATTTCAACCACACGACCACTTTGATGTTCCTACATGGACAGGTAGTGATAGCACAACCACAATTAATGGCATGGCTTTTAAACCTGACTCACTTTGGTTTAACAATTATAGTGGTACTGGAAACCCAATATTAAATAATTCTTCAGATGGTGTTGCTAAAAACTGGAGTCCAAGTGGAAACAATCCTGTTGATACAACAACCTATGTAGCTAGTTATACCTCAGATGGATTTACTTTAACTGGAAATATAGCAAATACTAATGATGCAAGTGATAGATATATCGGTGCTTGTTGGAAAGCTAATGGTGGCACAACAGCATCTAATACTACTGGAAGTATTAATTCTACAGTACAAGTAAACACGACTGCTGGTGTATCAATAGGACAATTTACAGGCACAGGAGCTAATGGAACAATCGGTCATGGTCTTGGTGTAGCTCCAAAAATAGTAATCACAAAATCTACAGCTACTTCTGATAGAGGTTTAGCTTTGAATATGGGTAAAACTTTTATAGCTGACCCTGAAACTGATTTGATTCAATTTTGTGGAACAGGTGGTACTTCAGATGATGCTACAGGTTGGAATGACACAGCACCTACAAGCACTGTTTTTTCAGTAGGTTCTCTTGCTCTTGGTAATGCAAGTAGTCAAGCATGTATTTTTTATGCTTTTGCAGAAATAAAAGGATTTAGTAAGTTTGGATATTATTCAGGCACAGGAAATATTGCTGGAACTAAAGTGTATTGTGGATTCAAACCTAAATGGATATTGTTAAAAGGTGCATCTGCTAGTGGAGATGACTGGGGAGCTAGGTCATCAGTCTTAACAGGTTTTGGTATTGGTGGTCAAAGAACAAGGAATATGAAATATAATGCTAGTGGTGGTCAAACCACTGCTAATGTTCAGTTTGAAAGCAATGGGTTTAGACTTGCATCAACATCTACTGGAAACAATCAAGAAAATACAATTTATTGGTACATGGCTTTTGCAGAGATGCCAATGGTAGGAACTAATGGGGTTATATCACTAGCAACATGAAAGTTACTAACGAACAATTAATGGAAAGGCTTGAGTCTATGGATAAAACTGTTAAGCAAAACAGTAAAGACATTGTCGAATTATATAAAATTATTAATATCGGCAAAGGTGGTGTTGGTGTTTTAGTTTGGATTGGAACTATTATCATAGCAATACTTAGTTGGAGGTTAGCGAATTGATACCAATGGAATTAATAAGCATGGGATTTAGTACCATACTCGGAGGTGCTTTATCTATCATGGCTCAGAAAGGCAAAGACAAAGCTGATGAGCAAAAACTTTTAATGCAACGAGCTGGATTTCAAACAAAACAATTTGATAAAGCAAGAGCAGTTGATGACCCTTTCACAAAAAATACTCGTAGAGTAATTGCACTTTTATGTGTTGTAGCAATTCTAGTCTTACCCAAACTTGCACCTTTCATTGATTCCGATATGCCAATTTATGTTGGTTACACAGAAGCTATAACTAATGGCTGGTGGATTTTCTCATCATCAACAGATGTAACACAATGGAAACCGATGGTTGGTTTAGTAATCACACCTTTAGACACCCATGTGGTCAGTAGTATTATTGGATTATATTTTGGTGGTTCATTAGTTAGGAGATAAAAAAAAGATGTGCTCTTTTTATAGGCAAGTTGCTTTAGTTTTTATTGGAATGATTTTAGCATATGGAATATCAGATGCACTGGCCGATGTAACATCTTCAGGTGCTACTTCAAACCAAACTGCTAACGGAAGTGGAAGTCAAACAAACATTCAAGGCTACGAAGCTACAACAAGTAATACATATCAAAGTGGTTCGAGCTCAGATACAAATAACACTACTAATAATAATAATAAAACTGAAACTGCTGTCAATCCAGCTAATGCTCCAGCAATGTCTATATACTCACAATCAAGTTGTACTATACCGTTATCGGCTGGTGTAACAGTCATTGGTTTTTCAGGAAGTTTTGGTTCATATTTTTTAGACCCTGAGTGCGAAAAAAGGAAAAAAAGTGAATTGCTTTTTCGTTATGGAATGAAAGTGGCCAGCATAAATTTATTGTGTACTGACCCAGATGTTTTTTATAGCATGGAACAAGCTGGTACAGTATGTCCAGCTTTAGGTTTGATTGGAAAACAAGCACAAGAATATTGGGATAAGTTTCCTCAACTAAGGCCTGATTATCAAGCATGGTTAAAAAGACAAAGAATTACAAAACAAAAAAACGTAGATACAAAATCATCAATGACTTGGAACGAAAATGAAAAAGATAATAATAATTAGTTTATTTTTATTAAATTCATGTGCAACTACAGGTACAGTTACATTAGGCGAGATGAAAGTTTACGGAGCTAACGAGAATTGGGTTTACGAACCTATAAAAGAATGAGATACTTAATTATATTCATTATGTTGCCCTTTAGTTATCTGTCTGCCGAGCAGACAGGTAACTTAATCATTAATGGCGATTTTGAAAATAACAATTCAAACAACTGGATTACTACAGGCGAAGTCCAAGTCTTAAATGATTGTTGTGGTTCAAACTATGATTTAGAGTTTGGCTTACAAGGAAGTATCGAACAAGATTTTAGTTTAACAAGCGATACTATAACTCAACAGCAATTAAACAACGGTATCACTTTAAACAGCTCGGTCTTAATTCAAAACGGAGAATGTGGTGTAGCTGGTTGTTGGGGTGGCCAAGGTGGAGCTGATAGTTTTTCAATTAGATTACAAATAAAAGATTCTGATAATAATATTTTATCGACAACTACACAGGAGAGATATAATGTTACGGATATTAATGGCAAAATTTTTGAAAACAATATTTCATATTCAGGGGTTGATAGTAACATTGGAAACATTTTTATCAGTGGCACTGATACTAATGGTGTTGCTCGTGGTCTTGGTGGTGCTAACATTGATAATGTAAGTGTAATAATGACTTACGAGCCAACTGTTTTAACAGCATCTCAAACATCTCATATCAATACAACTATACAAGGAATAGAAGAATCATTATCTAGTAACGTAGAAACAATAGAATTTATTCCTATGGAAGAATTCAAATTTGAAATATTTCAAGAGCCTGAATTAGTTGTTCAAACATTTGAAGAAGTGTATTTTAAAGAAATTAAAAAAGAAGAAATTAATGCTGGAGTAGTTAATGTTTTTTTTGAACCAGTACAAACTATGGAACTAAAAGAATTTTCACCAATAGAAAAATTTGAAGAAATACCAATGGAGATATCTTATGAAGAACCAACGACCCTCGAATCATTCTCAACAAAAATCGAAAACTTTGAAGAAAGAATTGAAACAAAAGAAATCGAAAGTTTTACAGCAGAAGAGTTTAAAGAATTTGTCGAAGCCGAATTTGGAAGTGAGCCACCAATTGCAAGAGAAGAACCTACAGAGTCAGAACCCTCAAGCGAAACCATTGTCGCAGAACAGAGCGAGTCAGTTGAATCACCTAGAACTAATGAAGCTACAGAACAAAACACAGAGCCTACAAGAAATAGCGAGCAAGTATCATCTAGTAACGAAAGAGCAACAACAACTGAATCAGTTGAAGAAAGCAGTACGGAAAGCGAGCAAGGAGCAGATGAGATTACCGTGGATAATAGAGATATCAATAGCGAGAGCAATAACAATACTATTGATAATCAGGAAACCAATGCAGAAGTTATTCCAGTCATTACAATCGCTGAGATTACCAAAAAAGTAAATAATGCAACTCAAAGAATCGACCAGAGGTTAATTTCTACAAATTATCTTGTAGCTAATGCCATGCAAAGTAACGTGAGCATGGAAGATTATGGAAATATAAACTCTAAAATGTTTGATAATCTTTTAGAATATAAAAGTGATATTCCTTATGGATATCAAAAAGAGTATATAGATAACAGAAATATTTACGTTAACCAACAACTGGGATACAATGATATAGTAACTAAATTTCAGAAAAGAATTGAAAAAGCTGAAGCAAATGAGATTAGAGCAAAATTAGAACTGGAGAGAATAATAAATGGATATTAAATTGATAGCTGGATTAGTAGGATTGGTAATAACTCTAGGTTCACTTTTTGTTTTTCAAGGTCAACTTATACAACGTATTGAAGTATTAGAATCAAAATCTTTTCCTGATGTAAAGCAAATGCAACTTAACAATGCTGAAATACAAGTTTTAAAAGCTAAGATAGAATCTATCAATGCTCGTAATTCAAATCCCTTGGAGTTTTAAAATGGCTGGATTAAAAGTACAGACTGCACAAACTGATTATGTAAATAGCTTGGCTGAAATAAAATCTTGGCTAAAAGTAGATGGCTCAGATGATGATACAGTTTTAGGTTCAATTAGAATAGCTTCTGACCAGTGGGCTCAAAATTATACAGGTCGAACTTTAACAACACAGACTTATGAATTATTTTTAGATACAGTTTATGATTTAGAAAATTTAATTGATGAGGGAATTTATACTGGAATTGATGTCCAGCTACCAAAGAGAAATATTGTTTTACCACGTTCACCAGTAGCATCTATATCTCATGTTAAATATTATGATGAAGATGACACAGCAACAACGTGGGCAACTTCTAATTACAGACTAGACAATGCATCACTGCCAGCAAAATTTACTTTAAAAAAAGGAATTAGTTATCCAACTGGGTTAAGACAAGTGAATGGATTTGAAATTAAATATGTTGCTGGTTATGGAGCTAGTGCAAATGTTCCACAACAAATTAAACAAGCATGTTTAATGTATTCTGCTTACCTTAATGAACACCGTGGAGATTTAGTAGATGGAAAATCTATTGATGCACCTATATTGGCAAAGCAATTATTAGAGCCTTACAGAGTTAAAAGAATGAGCACAAATCCATATCAAGGTGAAGTGCGAAATCGAGGTATTTACTAAGTTTTAAATAAAATGCTTATATTTATACATAAATTCAAGAAAAGCGAAGCCGTATATAGGGCAAAATGGCCGTTTCTCAACCCTCGGCTTATGGTAGTAACCCACGATTTTTAAGGAATCATTAATATGTATTTAGGTGAATTTAGGAATAGGATTGTACTACAAACACTAGGTGGAAGCATTGATGCTGGTGGAGGTCAATCAAGTACATGGTCAGGCACTACAGCTTATTGGTCTAAGGTAGAAAATCTTTCAGGGTCAGAGGGATTATTTGGCGACCAACTTAGAGCAACAAATCAATTTAGATTTACTATTAGATATAATTCTAGTTTAAATGAAAAGTATAGAATCGTTTATCGCTCAGAGAATTATAATATCCAAAGCATCAAAGATATTGATGAGGGAAAATTTAAGTATCAAGAAATTATTGCGACTAAAGGAGTGGCCAACTAATGCCAATTAAAGCAACAATAAAATCAGTGAAACCATTTAACTATAAAAAAGTTGAGTCTAAATATATTGCTAATGCAAATAGGTTTGTAGATAGATTGGCAACTTATATGGCTAGACAATCCAAAGAGTCAATGCAAAGAACCCCAATTAATCCAGCAACTAATAGGTCACGAGCTGGAAACCCTCCAGCAATAGACTCAAGCACTTTGATTAACAGTGTTATGCCTAAACATGTATCAGATGGTGTTGCTAAAGTTTATACCAATACAGAATATGCTGAAGAATTAGAAACAAAATGGGATAGATATTTTTTATCAGCTAAAAGTATTGCTTTTAGAAACACTGTAAAAAGAGCAAAGGCCGAACAAAAAAATGTGGGTAAAGTATAATGGCAATAAATTCTTTTGATTTACAATCAGCATTATTTAGCTTGCTATCAGGAGATAGCAATTTAGATACATTACTTGGAAACAATAAAATATTTGATGGTGTTGCACCACAAGGAACTGCCTATCCATACGTTGTTATCACAGGAGAGAGCACTTCAAATGTTGGCACAAAAAGTTTAGATGGAAATGTTTACAGAATCGAGTTGGACATATGGTCACAATATCGAGGAGCTAAACAGATAAAAGATATATCACAAAGGATTTACACTTTACTTGATAATGTTACAATGGGTGTAAGTAATGCATCCAGTGTAATGAGCTATGTAGTTAGCACTACATCATTTGCAGAAGTAGATGGTATTACAAGACATGGATTAGTGTTAGTAGATTTCACTATTTATGATAATTAATAAGAGGTAAAATATTATGGCAGTACAAAAAGGTAGTGCAGTATTAGTTAAAATTGGGAATGCTGGTTCGCCTGAAACATTCACAACTGTAGCTGGTCTGCGAGATACAACAATTACATTAAACTCAGAGCAAGTAGATGTTACTAATAAAGACTCGGCAAGAGTCAGAACACTTTTAGCTGATGGTGGAATTAAATCATTTTCTATTTCAGGAAGTGGAGTTTTTACAGATGGTGCATCTGAGCAATCAGTTTTAACATCATTCAATGCATCAACATTTAGTAACTTTCAATTTATAATCCCTTCATTCAATACCTTTACTGGCAGTTTCCAAGTAACTTCTATTGACTACTCAGGAACATATAATGACACGGTAACTTATTCAATGTCGTTTGAAAGTGCTGGTGCAATAACTATAGCAACAGTCTAGGAGTTATGTGATGTGGATTGAAGAAGAAATATTAATAGATGGTAAAAAACTCAAAGGTCTAGTTAATGTTGACCCAAACGGTTTAGATATTGAACTGCCGTACAATGCTAAATTATGCAGTCAACTATTAGCTGGAGAGTCTGTTGGTGTTTCTTTAAAAGAAAAAAACTATGAAATTAAATCAGTGCAAGATGTAGGTGATAGAAAAGAAACTTTATTTATTTATTGCACTATCAAAGGAGATAAAAATGAGCGTAAATCCAATAAGAGCAGAGAAGATATTAAAGTTTGATTCTGTAGAATACAAAGCTAGGATGAGCATGGATGCTGTTATCCGAATTGAACAAGAGTTTGGAACTACAATTCTTAAAATAGGAAAAATGTTACAAGAGCATGATATAACTGTCATGCATTGTGTTAAATTTTTGACTATAGCAATCCGTTCAGGTGGGAACGATATTGATGAAAATAAAATAAAGGAAATCATTAATGCACAACCTTACTTGGAAACAATTAAAATGATTGGAGAACTTATATCATTAGCCTTAGATGTTGATGATGATGGCGAAAAAAAAAATCAACTACATCAAGCGAACTAACTATTCCGTATAGCCGTTGGCTTCAAATTGTTGTTGGTATGATGCACATACCTACCAATGTTTTTTGGGATATGTCTATCAAAGAAGTCACACTAGCTATGAAAGGTTTTTCAGAATACAATGGGGGTAAAGATTCATCTCCAATGGATAAAGATGAACTTGATAAAATGAAAGAACTATATCCTGATTATTAGGTTAACCAATGGAACTAGATAAGTTATTAGTAAAGATTGAAGCAGATTTGACAGGCCTTAAAAAAGGTCTAGCACAAGCACAAGCTAGTACAAACAAAGCTGGTGGTTCAATGTCAAAAGCGTTTGCAAGTGCCAATGCTTCACTAGATAGATTCTCGGCCACAGCACTAAAAGTAGGTGGCATTCTAACGGCCGTATTTGGTGGCATAGCCATTAAAGGATTTCTTGATACCTCAATACAAATAGAAAACTTACAAGTAAGGATGAATGCTTTATTTGGAAGTGCTAGCGAGGGTTCAAAAGCATTTCAAGAGATGGTTACTTATGCTGGCCAAGTACCATTCCAATTAGGTGAAATTCAAAGAGGGTCAGGTTCACTTGCAGTAGTTTCAAAAGATGCAGAAGAACTTGGTAGGCTTTTAGAAGTTACTGGTAACGTAGCATCAATAACTGGTCTTGATTTTAAAATAACAGCAGAACAAATTCAAAGGTCATTTGCTGGTGGTATTGCATCAGCAGATTTATTTAGAGACCGTGGTGTTAGAGCCATGCTTGGTTTTGAAGTAGGAGCTAAAGTTTCTATTGAAGATACACAAAAAAGATTTTTTGAAGTATTTGGTAAAGGTGGAAAGTTTGGTCAAGCATCAGATGAACTAGCTAAAACTTTAACTGGTACTGCATCCATGATTGGAGATAAGTTTTTCCAATTCCAAGTAGCAGTAGGCGATGGTTTTTTTGACAAACTAAAAGGTCAAATGAGAAACCTTGATACAGCTTTAGCAAATAATCAAAATAAAATAGAAGCATACGGTCGTGTTGTTGGTCAAGCATTAAGTGTTCCAATTATGAATGCTGAAAACATACTTATATCTTTAGGTAAAACATTACAAGCTATTGGCTCGTTAATTGTTGCAACATTTACTGTAAATATTTTAGCTGGATTCTATGCTGGCCTACTCGTTGTAATTGGAGCTGTTAAAACATTAGCTTTCAATATGAGCAAATTAGATAAAAACATGTTAATGGTTATTGGAAAAATTTTAGTATCTATAGCAGTATATATGAAACTAGATGGTATCTTTGAAGACTTTAATAAAAAATTAGAAAGACAAACAGAATTAATTAAAATAGAAAAAGAACGATTAGAAATATTAAATAAAATTTTTGATTTAAACACTGGCGAGATAGCAAAAAATTCTGAAGCATTAAGTGAGAATGCAAAAAGACAAGCAGAGTTACAAGAGCAAGCTAAAAAAATTGGAAAAATATTTGATGAAATAAATGTTATTGTTGATGATGCTGGAGTTTCCATTGGCGATGCATTTGGTAAAGCAGTTGTTGAGGGTGAAAAGTTTGGCGATGCATTAAAACAAATTATGAAAGATGTTGCATCCCAAATTGTATCGGTAATCGTACAAGTATTAATATTAGAGCCATTAATTAAAAGACTAAAAGAATCATTAACTGAAGTTAGAAATGCGACTCCTAATTTAATGGATAGTGTTATGTCAGGTTTAAGTCTTGCAAGTGGTATTAATGGTTTACAAAGTGGAGGTGGTACTGGAGGAGGATTAACACCTCCTATAAGTGGTAAAGCACTTGGAGGTTATGTAAATCCAAATACTCCATACATGGTTGGTGAAAGAGGAGCAGAAATGTTTGTTCCCAAATCTGCTGGAACAATTGTTCCTAGTGCTGGTGGTGGAATAGTAATTAATCAATCATTAAACTTTAGCACTGGAGTACAACAAACCGTAAGAAGCGAAATTCGTAATATGATGCCTAGCATAAAACAACAGACAGTATCGGCCGTGGCCGAAGCAAGAAGCCGTGGTGGTAGTTTTGCAAAAACTTTTGGAGCATAAAAAATGGCCGAACCTAGTTACCCTTTATCAATCCCAAATTCGCCAAGTAATTTTAAAACCAGTGAATGGAGAATTATAAGAACAGTTGCAGTTACACAATCACCGTTCACATACAAATCCCAATCAGCAGATTTTGGTGGAGCAGTTTGGCAAACAACAGTTGAATTGCCAACTATGAATCGTGAGCAATCTTCATCATGGACAGCTTTTTTTTTACAACTTCATGGTCGTGCTGGAACATTTTTACTTGGCGACCCTGATGCAAGAACTATTAGAGGTGGCCTAACATCTAACATACAAACTAATGCGAGTGCTTCTGTTGGTGCTTATGATATAACAATTGATGGAGCGAATGCTTCAACTTTAATTTTTAAAGCTGGTGATTACATCCAACTGGGTTCAGGTGCTAGTTCAAAACTGCATATGATAATTTCAGATGTAACTTCAAACTCCAGTGGTGTAGCCACTTTACCAATCGAGCCACCATTAAAAACCCAAATTGGGGATAATTCTGCTGTGATTTATGAAAACACAAAAGCAGTTATGAGAATGGATACGAATGATTTAGGTTGGTCAGCGAATGAATCAAATAATTATAAATTCACATTTGCTTGCTCAGAGGTAATTTAAGGGGTTACTAGTATAAGGGGCATGTCATTTAAAGGCCGAAATAGGCCTATTACAAGGCCGTTTTAAAGAAAAAAGCTACCAATATCCTTATCAGTAGCTCAAAAGCCATAATCGGCTTTATATAACGATAGACCAAAAGATGGATATTATGGATACAAATATAATAGCCTTGGTCGTATCGCTAAAGTTATCACAAACTTCTTTTATCTTATCTAACATTATAACTCCTATAATTTTTTTCAAACTTTTTCCAAGCCGAAGATTTTACATCAATTGAATATTCAGCAAAAGACCCATATTGGGTTTTTTTGATTTCACTTTCAATTGGCCAGCCATCAGCTTTTAAGTTAAATATAATTCCACTTAGTCTTGTGGCTTTATATTTAGTAATAGCTTCCCATGAAGTTATCTTTCCATAATTATAAAGATGATTCTTTATCATGGTTGTTTTTGTTTTTTTCTTCATCGTAAATTTCCTCCTTTAGGAAAATTTCATTAAATATTTCATCCACTATTGAACAAAATTCACGTTGGCTATATTTAGCAATATCAATTGTGCTAACTATTTGCCTAAACTTTTCTACATCAGCTTTATAAACTTCTGCATCATTATAATATTCATCTACTTCTTTTTGCATTTCCAACCTCCTCGCATATTAATCTTTGCATATAAAAATCGCATTTCCTTAAATCTTCTATACCATTTTTATGTTTATATCTCCATAAATATTTTATGCATTGTGCTTTCAAAAAGCCACAAAATTCATCGTGACTTAATGAAGATTTAATTGCATCAAGACATTCTACTTTTCCATAAGTATAATGACTCGGATGGTTTACCGAATTATTCTTGGCCATCAGTATTTTCTACAACATTAAAATCAAAGTTTGATGCATCTTTAAACTCATCAATTGAACTTTCATTATCTGCTAATAAAGAATAAAATCTAACGGGAAAAGTTGATTCATTTTCATCAAGCATTTTTTTAATATGTAATAAAGTTTCAATATCCATTATTTACCTCCCAGTTTTTCTATTGACATTACTTCTTGTAACGATTCATTTAGCATAGTTTCAAATTGCTCATTCCCTCTCATTTGAATCATGTCAGGACTTAACATAGAAACATGCCCAGTTTTTTTGTTATACACAACACTTACATGATGTGCATAAACACAATCAGTACCACAAAGTTTTAAGTTAATATCTTTTTGAGTAATACCAATACTATCTCTTTCACTAATATTTATTTTCATACTTCACCTTTTGTTTTGTAAAAATTTAAGACTAAAACATTTAATTTGTAATCTTCCATTTCCATAATGCTTTTTTCATAGTGCATCGTTTTTTTATTGCCATTCTCGTATTTTTCAATACGAGATTTTAGGTATTCAATTATTCTTTTATCTCTATCTAACATTATATATTCTCCAAGGCATTGAATAAAAATGTATCATCAAGATTATTTTGCTTGTAACCATCGTGGATACCATCAAAGTAATGCTTGCTAGGGTCAGCATAGCCATCGCTATTCATTTTGTAGAACATGACTTCCTCTACCTTGCCACCTATCTTAATGCAGAAATATTCTTTTCTGTAAAGGCCACTGGCTACACCCTCGAATATATCCAAAGAATTTTCACATTCAGAAGTAATATCCCAAAGTACGCCTTGCACTTGGTTGTAATTAGCTGGCTCAATATCAGCAACACCTCTAAAAACTAATCTGTAGTCAGGTAGCACTAAGCTACTAACGACTTTTGCTTTAGGGCATCTGTATGCCATGTTGTCTATATTTGTATTTGCTCCGTAAGAATAATATAACATTATTGTATCTCCTCTATTATATTGAATTTAATTAACTCACTTATAAAACCATCAAGGTCATCGTAAGTGTATTGTAAAGTAATATCCTCTACCATGTTTAGTCTTTGACTGGCCTTGTAACACCAGTCATTAACATCATCTGCATCATGCTTTAGCCAACTTGTTTTGTATAACTCATTGGCTAACTCTACTTTTGTATTTGCTTTAAATACAAATTCGTTTCTACTATCTACAAACTTCATTGTTAAGCTCCTTATATCTTCTCATGAAGAATTTTTTAGTTTCCAAAGAAATAACTTTCTTTGCTCTTAAATCATCAAGTAATTTTTTAGTACCGAATGTTTTTGTAGTCTCATTAGCATGAGCAACTTGCCCTCTAAAGTTAAAACTAGCTTCTATCAATGCAACATTTAATCTAACCCACTGCTCGACTTTATCTGCATTTAAAGTTGCTTGGTGACATCTGTTTTCAAAACTACCTTGCGACCAAAAGTTTTTAAAGTTCCATTTACTGTATCTTCCAAACTTTGCATATTGAGTATTGTTAATTAAGTTTCTAACAGTTTTGTTATTCAACCTATTAAAAGTTTGTACTAAATCAGTTTCAGTTTCGTAGATACTTTTACACCATCTACTTTGTCCTCTTCTGCTTGGTGCAATTAAACTTTCTAAAGCACTTTCATACTTGCATAAAAATTTCATAAGTTTTTTTATATCTTTACTATCAGCACCGTTAACATCAACGTGGCAATGTACACCACAACTGCTATTGATAGTACCGTTAGCTTCCATAACTTTAATAACTGCTTTTAGTTTAGCTATGTCATCTTCTGTCTGAAGAATTGGTGTAACTAATTCCATAGCATATCTACCATCTAAACTACCATCAGTTTTCATTCTCCATTTATTTGATTTGTCCATGTAGCCAGCAGTTATGATGTTAACACCATCTACTTCTGCATTGATTCTATCGCACATAGTTTCACGTGAAACATTTCCTATAAACTCAATTTCAATTCCAAATTTTCTCATCGTTGTATCCTCTTCATATCCAGCTAAGTTTGTCTAGCTGTTATAATTATTATACCGAATTGGTACGATACGTGCAAGTAATAAAAGCACTAATTAATACCCTACAGGCCAATGAAATAGCCATTCTTAAAATTAATTTAAAAAAAGATTATTTTTCTTTCATTTTTAATGCAGAAATACTGTTAATTGCATTAATATCTTCGTTAATCTTTCTTATATATTCCACGGCCAGTTTAGGATTAAATTCTTTTGTATGCACTACATCATTAAATGCTTTTTGGTTGTCATCTAAATTTTTCTTTAATACATCAATGCATTTAGTTAGTCTATCCAAAACATCTTTATGACTAGCTGTCCATTTTTTTATTTCTCTATTCAAGACTTTGTTTTTTTCATTATTGGGTTTCATTTTTATCTCCATTGGTTTTATAAGATTCAATTAATTCTTTTAATGGCTCAACAAATTTTGTAACTGCTCTTCTAAAAACAATTACAGAGTCATCTTCTCCAGCACAAATAATTATAAAATCATTTATTCTAGTTCCATAAATTTCTTCATACATCAAAGCATATGCAGTACATTGCAAACACCATTCTAATTTTGGTTTTTCTCGATATGTTTTTGTAGTTTTAAATTCTATAACAGAAAGTTCATCACCATAATTTGCGATGCAGTCTGCTCGGCCTTTCATTTTTAATTCATGACTAAGCAAGTTTCCCTCTAATAATTTAATTGAATTAATTCTGTCAATATAATGTTTCATTTTTAAAAACAAACCATTAGGTAAAATATTGCAAACTTCATGATGTTTCTTTAAAAGATATGCTTCTATAATTTCATGAGTTTCTTTTCCACGTTTTGCACTTTGCTCTACAATATAATCAGCAACATCTTCTCCAACTTCTTTTCTCCACTTAATTAATTTAGAATTGGGTTTATGATTTATTATTTTACTAACTGATGGATAATTTGTTTTCTCAATAATTTCATCGTTAATTTTTGATTTCATTGTTATCTCCATTGTTCACCATTTATCCAGCAAACTAAAACACATCTAGTTCCCTGAGTTACTTCTGTTACTGCATGAGTAAAAAAACTTGTGAATGCAATTAAATGCTCAGTGGTCGGAACAATAATTTGCTCTTCACCACCATTCCAAATTTTTAATTCACCACCAGTAAACCCCTCATT
>TARA_R110000822_G_scaffold73853_13_pt1 | contig 14002 bp, 15 predicted proteins | sample TARA_R110000822 | Tara Oceans TARA_R110000822 (sample SAMEA4397666) | marine metagenome | biome: Polar Biome; feature: [SRF] surface water layer (ENVO:00010504); material: water (ENVO:00002006), including particulate matter (ENVO:01000060) such as... | depth 5 m | reverse complement strand
AATAGCTGATTATATTAAAGAGAAAAAGACATAGAAGGTCAAAAAAGGGGGAACACGCAAGTGCTCCCCTTTCTTTTTATATATGTATTAGATTTATTTCTTTTAATGCATCAACTCGCGCCCTCACATCTTCAAGAGTTTGAAAATTTACAAATTCCCCATCAATATACATTGACTTTAGTTCTCCTAATTTCTCTGTTTCCCAAGAAACTCCTTGTTGTAAATGGTATTCCCCATCCACTTCAATTACACTTAAAAGACCTTTTGCAGACTTCTTCTGTCCATCATCAGTAATAGGATCTTTAAAGATTTCTCTTCCCTCAACTTTTTGACATTTAGAACCACAATCAATTGCAGATGTTTCACTACAAGTACATTGTCCTTTAATTTCTACATAAGTAGCCTTCATAGCAAATCCAAAAGTATCTCTAGTATTGAATTGATAAGTAAATGAACCTATTCCCAATACTATATTGGTAGAAGCAAAGCCTTTAGCTTCTAATCTTTCACAAATTTCTTCAGCTCTATCTATAGTAATAGAATCACCATAAATAGCGCCAATATGAGTATCAAGAACTTTATATCCTTGTTCATTAATTGTACCACCAAATACATCCCATAATAATTCAATTACTCCTTTAGATTGCGGTGCATTTTTAGCAAAATCCTCAAATGTTATACCATCTTTTTGTTCTTTAGAACCTATGTAAGAATCTGGGTTACCACAAATAATATCTACTGGATCACCTGAATCTGGTCTAATAATGATCTTACCATCTCTGGCTAAGATTTCTTTTTTTAGTATAGGTAGGTACACTACAAGTACTTTCCATAAATCCCATGTATCAGATACAATAGAAAGAGGTCCTGTTGGGAACTGTTTCATAAGATATCTAAATGTACTTATTTCATCATCTTTACTACCAGCACACATTACTGAGTGCTCAGTTGCGTTAACAGATCCTACCACAAATCCTTTAGCACCGTAATATTTACGTGCCCCATAGATTACTGGTAAACCATCTGATCCCATAAAAGATGTAGCGTGACCTAAGCCACTAGAAATAGTAGCATCTAAAGAATCCATACCTCTCATAGAGAAATCATGTCCTTGAAATTCTACAAATCCTACATTTTTCTCATCAGTTTTAAGAGCCCATTTTGTAAGGTTCTTTTTATATTGATGAGCAATAGTAGCTGATGTCATTGGTTTCCAAAGTAAGTTACTAATCAAAGTTTCTAGGAAATTGGTAAGCCAATAAAATTCAGGTAGTGTGTTTTTAATAGTAAGAACTGGGACTCCCATAGGTACTAATGAACCTTCTGGTAAAGCTTTTACATGTATAGGTAAATACTGTAGTTCCCATAAAGCCTGTATATGTGATACATCATAGTCAGTACCAAGGTATAGAGAATATTCTTCTTTAATTTCATTGCATACTTTAATTTTAGATTGCTGAAAAAAGTTTTTATTAAACATATCAGTAATCTGCTGCATAACCATCTGTTGTCCAAATGACATTACTTCTTCACATCCTGTTGGAGCATACTTATTGCTTCTAGGAGTAAAGTTACTATACACCAATTTAGTACCTTTAGGGTACATATTATGGTGTCCTGTTTTGTAGCCGTCTGTGGCTAAGAATGGGTTCATATTAAAATTGTTTTATTATTGTTAAATTATTTGGAGTTACTGGTTCTCCCTTTGAACCTGTTGCCCAATACGTATCAAATTTACTGTTTGTCGTATAAACGTGATCAAAGTAATCAAATACTGAATCTTTCGCATGATTTTGTATAGTTATATGTGATGTTGCTAAATATAATTTTCCTACATTACGCTGTCTTAGCAACTTAGCCAGCCCTTTAAAAGTGCCGCCATATACACATATATCATCTACAATAAGAACGTCTTTACCAAAGAAATCTTCTTTGCCTACTCTTTGAGTAAGTTCAGATTTATTCCCATCGTAGCTTCTTCCTTTACTACAGGAATGTACTTGACCTCCCCATTTTAGTTGATCACATAACTTCATTAGTGGTTTGAATCCTCCAGCATCTGATGATATTAGTACTAAATTTTCATCACAATTATATTCATTTGCAATTGAAATATTAGTTAAAGCTTTATAGATAAAATCATAATTATCAATAATTTCTACATTATCAATTAAAGCTTCTACTACCTCAGCATTATGTGGATGGAATATTTTAAAATTAGCTTTCATTCCATTAAGGAAATTACATACTAATTTCAATCCACTTGATTCATTATCATTAAATCTTCTGTCTGCTTGTGCATCTATTAGATTTGGTATGATTATTGTTGGAGTTACATCTTGATGATTATAGGCATCCACCACTTGGTTAAGATGCCATAAATCTGCGTATGTATTAACTCTAAAAACCAGCGTAGGCACACTACACAAAATCTGTGCGTATGATGTCTTGTCTGGATATTCTTTTATATTATAAAACATAATTTTATTTTTTATAGTGACCCATTTCTCCTGGATACAATTTTTTAGTATAATCAGCTTGCCATACTTGTTTAGTATCTATATCCATAATAGAAAGTTTTCCTTTAAAACCTCCTCCTGTGTCCATATTCCATACATTACATCTATTCATAGGTACAGTTATGTCCCCATTTTTAGCTATTTGATTATCATTATTATATTCTGGTAAATGTGGTTTACATTTCCAGTTAAGTGTACTGGTATGACCAATATACACTTCTTTGTGTTTTCTAAATCTAGTGGCACTACTAACACCAGTAGCTTCATGTTCTCTCCCATGAAGCATTACTGCTAAAGACCACATATCTCTATCCCAATAATAATTAGATTGGTAAGGATCATGTCCTATACCTCTTTTTGATACAAACCCCCCATGTACAAATCCTCTGTTTTCTTTATCAACATAATAGTTGTGAAGACCTCTAAAGAATTTTTTATGTGAAGTCATATCCAAATGCTCGTTATTTTCTTGATACGATTTTAAAGTAGCTTGACCTCCCTGGGTTAACCAGAGATTTTTTACTTGCCCATGAAGATATTCTTCACACCATACGTCATGGTTTCCCCTGAGAAATATAGGTTTATGAATAGCTTGTAATGCAAGGTCAATAAGAAAGTCTACTACTTCAAAAGATTCTGACCAACCATCTACATAGTCTCCTACGCAGATAAGTTGATCATATTCTTTATCATAACCACAAGCATCTAAGACATCCAATAAACCTTTACAGTTACCATGAATGTCCCCAATTACTAGTACTCTCATTTTAATTTTCTTTATAGTTAAATCCTGGACATAACTCTGTGATAAGTCTAGGGGTGTAATCTATTACTTCTGCAGATACATTTACATATTTAGGATCAGGACGTTCTTTGTCCACACAATCAAGATGACACCAATATGTCTCCATAATAGTATTTTCGTGAACGTGTCCATGAATATTTACTTTGAATCTGTAATCTAATTCTCTAGGATGTACTGGAACATGTGAAAGTATAGCATACTTTTTGTAGTTAATCACACCTGCTACACAATGAACATGCTCTAAAAGAGCAGGTATATCTTGTCGCCTGTCATGATTACCTAATATGACGTATTTTAACCCATTTAAACGATCTAAAAGCTTATAACCTTCTTTTCGCTCCATAGTGACATCACCTAATAAATAAGTGATGTCTTTTTTATTAACTACACTATTCCATTTTTCTACAATATACTCATCCATTTCTTCAGCTGTTTCAAAGCCTCTAGTTTGAGCCATATTTCTATGTCCTATATGTAAATCTGATATAAATCTTACGTTTGCCATATTTTAAGTGTATGATGTTTCAATGAATTCGTCGTTTTGTATTGCGTATACAGTAAATTCTATATAACCTAAATCTGCACAACCAAGTATATCTTCTAAATTATTTATAATAAAATTAGAAAAATAACTAGTTGCTTTTTCACAAGCAGCTATCATAAGATATTTATAAAGTAATTTTGTTTCATCATAAACACTCATATTATCTCCTCTACAAATTGCATCTAATAATTCTTCATTAGCTACATCAGCATATATTCTTTCAAGTACAGCTTCAATTTTCTGTGATCTATTTAATTTCTCCCATACACTACGATTTAAATAATCTCTAAACATAGGTTTATTATCATTATCAGGTTTTACTAATAAAGAATGGTATAAAGAACCTTTCCCTATAGAATAAAATTCTAACATAGATCGTCTAGTATAAAGATCGAAATCATTAAAAATAGTAGTATGACGTTCAACTAATGGATGTTCTCCTGCAATATGCTTCAATCTAGTAGCTAACTCAGTAGCCTTTAAAAACAATTCAGGTGTTATTGTAGGAGCAAAGAAGTTCTTGTGTAATCTACTATGTAATAAACAAGTATCTACCCAATCACCGATGTCTTTGTGTTCAAAACCACTCATAACTTTTGACCATGCATATTGCATAAAAGGAGACGCAGCTTTATAACCATCATTACAAAAGTTTTCTTGCAACATCCATTTTAATACAAAAATACTATCAGCGTTATGTAATACATAATGAACTCTACCTTTCATATAGTGTTGAGAGTAAGTAGTCTTTTTTAAAGGAAGACCAAATAATTTTAATTCTCTCTTTACTTTTTTCTCTGTTTTGCCTGTATGTATTACCTCAACGGTTTTAGACTCTATACTCTTGAGATACTTTTTACCTAATAAATTACCAAGTACTAACATATTTATTCAAATTTAATTTTATATTGATTACCCCATCTAGCTCTTCCAATTGATGGACAAGTCCAAAAAGGAGATTGTAAATAGTACCAGCTTCTTTGTGAAGCCCATAATTCATGTTGTGGGTCTACGTACTTTTTTAAAGTATGATACATATCTTTAAAACTTACTTCAGGTAAATAATGCATACATAACATATACGCATCATAATAACTTCTACCCCTTCCACGTTCACAATGTTTACCCTTTGTGTCTGCATAAACGGTATCATTTGATGCTCCATTGTTGAATAAAACATGTAACACATCTTCTATTCTTTCAATTTTATACTTTTTTTTAAACATAATAGGTTTATGCATGGCTTTTATGCCTTTTTCTTTTTTATCTAAAACTTCATCTCTGAAGTTTAACATTTTAATGTGCGCCATCTTCTTTCATTTTTTTAATACCATAATCAATGGTAGGACAGTAGATAATATTTAAATCTCCTGCACCATCCATCATTTTAGAAAACCAAATTTCTTCCTGTGTACTTTGGGTAAGTAAAATAAATACATTACCTATTTCTCCATTTTGTCTTAATCTTCCTATTCTTTGTATGAAATCTTTATCTGTACTATAATAAGACATGATCACACAGTTATCTAGACCCACTAAATTGGCTCCCTGCTTTAGTTTCTTAAAGCTTCCTATAACTTGTATCTTATTAGAGTCAAAAGCGTCTCTAATAGCCTTATTTTTTACATCAGTATTACGTGAACTAATAACATTTTCAGTAATTTGTAACAAACTATCAATACTATTACCAAAAACAATAGTTTTACCTTTCACGGCATCTATGATTTTCTTAATAACTGGTATTTTAGATTGTAAATTATATAAAATGTTACTTCTTTTTGTAGACGTAATTCTTATTTTAAGATCTCTTTGTTCTGGGTCATCTACAAACCATGCTCTCTTATGCTGTTTGTCCCAGTAGTCATATGCAGCAAATTCAGTCTGCATAAACTTTTTAGTTTTACTACCACTTTTTACAGTCTTATTGACTTTATCAAGCTGGTGTTGTATAACATATATATTCAATTTCCTTGCAGTTTTATCTGCTTGTCCTTGAGTTATGTTATATGTAAAACAAATAGGAGCTACTGATTTCAGTAAATCCCCTTTAGTGTAACGTTTATCTCCTAATGTATAAGTGGTACTCTTATTAACTGTCGCAGAGAGTCCAATTATGGACTTAAATCTATTGTTAAAATAAAATCTAGAATAAGCTGGACTTAAACTATCATGTATTTCATCTGCTATAACAAGCCCGAATTCACGGTCTTTCCATCTATACACCGTTTGATAACAATGAAACTCTAAGTTATAATCTTTATGAACATCACGCCCAAAGATCTCATTATATTTTAAGATGTCTTTCTCAAGATCATCTTTTCTTCCTACAGTTTCTGCTAAAAACAAATGAATTTCTTTTGTTCTTGGCATTGTATACAACGCATGTAATGCTATAAAGGTTTTACCTAGTCCTGTGATTATCTCACAAGTACCTCGTTTACCTGAACTAATCCACATTTTTAATGCTTGTACCTGTATTTTATTTTTCTTTAAATCTAAACTCACTTATCATGTATAATATAAGGGGACGTTAATCCCCCTATTATTAATCTTCTTTTGATTTAACCTTCACAACTAGCGCATTCATTAATTTCTCTTGCAAAACTTTGTGCGGAGCTTTGCGAGAATTGGTAATAAAGAGTTTTAACTCCTTCTTCCCATGCGTAAAGATATAATTTATTTACTTCTTTAGCCTCGATGCTTGGATGAATCATAAGATTCAGTGATTGTGATTGGTCTATAAATTTTTGTCTCTGAGCTGCTTGCAATATTAGCTCTTTTGGACTTATTTCTATAAACGATTTAAATACTCCCTTAGTAGGGAAATCTAAATGTTGTACTGAACCATCTTTTTCTAGTATACTTTTCCATATTTCTGGAGTATTGAGATTATATTTCTCTAATTCTTCCTCTAAAAGTGGATTTTTGTAAACTGTCTTAGATTTTGCTAAATCTTTTATAAAATAATTAGATTTAATTGGTTCTATACCCATGCTCACTTGTCCTAAGATAAATGAACTGGACTTTGTTGGCGCAATAGCAACTAGTGTTGTATTTGCATAACCTTCACGTATACTCTTATAACCTAAAACATCGTGACACCATTTAGACGCCTTCTGGGATCTCTCCTCTATAGTGCTAAATATATCATGATTTATTGCTTTAGTTTGTAAAGAATCTATTTCAATAAGTTTAGATTGTAATAAGGAATGATACCCTAATACACCTAAGCCTAATGCTCTATGTTCATTTGCAAATCTCCATGCTCTCTTCATACCAGGCAGATGTTCTGCTTTTGACACAAACTCCGACATAACGGCGTTTAAGAAAAGGACATACGTTTCAATAGCATCTGTTTGTTTGATAGCATCCCAATGTAAAACATTAAGAGATCCTAAGCAACACACAAATGAATTGTAGCTGTCCGTTGGTAACTGAATTTCTGAGCATAGGTTACTAGCTGTTATTTCTAATCCTAAGTCCTTGTAGGGGGAATTGTTATTAGAATTATCTTTAAACATAATGTATGGAAAACCAAATTCATTACGTCTTTGTAAAATTCTAGACCAAACAATTCGTTTGTCTGTATCCCCATCAATCATACTTTGAAGCCATTCATCTGTAACGGTGACTCCATATTGTAAGTTTTGTATAGGATTGCCTTCTGTACCAATATCCAAAAATTCTAAGATATCTTTATGTTCAACAGGTAACCACACTGCACAAGCTCCGCGTCTAGCTTCTGCTTGCTTGCATGTGTCAATTACTGCGTCATATATCTTAGCATAATGAACTGGTCCATCTGCTTCTCCTCCTACAGAAATAGAAGCACCTCTTGATCTAATGTTACCTAAAAATATTGACGTACCACCACCATATTTAGACATCATACCTACTTCTCTTCCTGCGTTTAGTATACTATCTAGTGAATCATCTACATTAGATCCATAGCAACTAATAGGTAAACCTTTCGGCACACCAAAATTACACCATACTGGTGTTGACAAGGAATAGAATCCTCTTGCCATATAATCTTCAAACTTTTCTGCGAATCCCTTAACTCCAAGAATATGTTCAGCTGTATTTGCTATGTCCTTTATTCGTTGTTCTGGGGTTACGTCAATATATCCTCTAGATAAAAAAGTTCTACTAGCTTCATTAAGCCAGTAATATTTTTTAAAACTACTCATTAATTTAAAGATTTAATAAGCATCTTAATTTCAGTAATTTCATCAGAACCAAGTCTATCACTCCAGTCTAACATATTAGTTAGCGCTTTCTTAGTAAACTCAATTTTAACTTTATCACTTTTTTGATTTGTTAATGTGTATGTGCTCATAATTAAAATAAATCATCTTCGGTTATACTCTTACTTTTTTTATTATAGTCTATTTGCTTTTTATAAAAGAAATCTCCTTCTTTGGTAGATTTAATTTCTACTTCAAACCATAAGGTAGGCTCTAATAAAGCTATGTCAACTAAAAAGCAGGGTTTCATACCTATTTTCTTAAGTGATTCATTAAATCTATTTTTAATAAATTCTTTTATTACTGGCACTGGGAGAAAATCTAGTTCTCCTTTCTCAAAAATCCATTCCAAAATTTTAACTTCAGCTTCATAAGCTTTGTTACATGCGGAATAGATGAGGTCCTCAAACTCCTCATCAAACCATTCTGGATTTTCTTTTTTGATTATGTTAATAATTTCAGCTCCGAAATTACCATGAATGTCTTCTTCTTTTGAAGTTGCCTCTACAACATTAGATATACCTTTGAAAAGATTTAACTCTTTATTAAAGGACATCATAATGAGAAATTGACTAAATAAAGATACATGTTCAATAAATAAAGAGAATAGTAATACTGATTTAGTATACATCTTATCACTCCTACTTCTTGTTCCATCTAAATATTTAGTAAGATAGGAAATCCTATCCTGTATTGCTGGTACTTCTATTACAGTCTGAAATTCTTTTTCAAGTCCTAGTATACGCAATAATCTTGCATACGCGTCCTTGTGTCTAACTTCACTTTCTGCAAATGTCATTCCAACATCTCCAATTTCTGTTATTGGCATTCTTTTGTACATGTCAGCCCAAAATGTTTTGACATTTACTTCAATCTGTGCTATTGCTAACATAGATCGTTTTATTACTTCTCTCTGCTCATCTGTAACTTTTTGTTTAAAGTCATCTATGTCAGAGGTAAAGTTGAATTCTGTATCTATCCAATAAGAATGCCTAATGGCGTCCTTATATTTTAGAAGTTCAGGGTATTCGTAGGGTAAAATATTAACCCGTTTGTTAAAAATACTCATATATTATTCTTTCATCATTCTTGTTTGTTCAACAATTTCTCACTACTCATCAGATCAGAATAAATATTATTTTGCTGTTTTGTTCTCTATTTGTTCATGTTTTGATAAACTAAAAGTTTCACTACCTTGTTCAATGACATCAGTCAATTCTGCGTCATCAGATAATGTAACTCCTAATTTATGCTCTATTTGTTTCTTTAGTTTTATATCTTTAAATAATATTTGTTTGAGCTTTAGTAAAAAGTTTACTGCATTTAAATTACCTTGAAATATGTTTGTATAAAATTCTAGGATCAGTTCTTTAGCGTCTACGCCAAATTGTGAATATTTTCCTTCTATGAATTTATTATACTCATGCATATATTCAGCAGGGAATTTAAATATATATAAAACTTGGTTATTTATATCAATTGAATCTACAAAATACTCATTACGAGTAATTCTATTTTCATAGGCTGTAAATTCTGGATTTCTAAAAGAGAAATCATGTAATATATATAAACAGTTTTGATATTTGCCTAAATCATCATAAATGTAAACATTTACAAGATTATCAAAAAACTTTTTATCAAATTCTACTAACTCTGATAATAATGGTAACAAGTATGTTTTAGATTTATTATATCTAAGTTTACTCATATATCATTATTATTCTTTTACATTAAAAAAACTATCTTTTAATAACATAGTTCCATTATTTTCATACGCGTTACGTGGCATATCAAAAACTTTATTTTGCCAATGCCATTGAATTTCTTCTAACAGCTCGTCAATACCTTTATAATCATACCCACCTAAAGTAACAAATCCATCCCATGCGGCATTGATCCATTTCTCTGATACTGTATATTCAATAGGTAATTGTTCTTTTCTTCCAATGTATAGAAAAGTAAATGGTTCTAATTTGTAATCTTTAAGACCATACTCTTCTTGTAATACACTAAATGCCATTTGATATAAAGCGGCTTGAAAATAATATCTATATTTAATAAAACTATTTAGGAAATTATCAGCCGTGTCAGCGCCTGTTTTTAAATCTATTAACCTTACAGTTTTTTGGTCATGATCAATTAGAATTAAATCAATAATTCCACGGATTCTAGCCCCACTGTAGTTAAAATTAAATTTCCATTGGGTAATCTTTTCAAAATTGTTATTAAATAAATGTTTGGAAAATTGGTGAGTAGTTAATACAGTAGCAAGGTCTTGCCCTAAAGCAAATTCACTAGTTGTAATTAACTCTTTTTCTCTACCTTTAAACATAGCTTTAAGATAACTCCAAAACTCAGGGTTATCAAAATAACCTTCTACTGTCTCAGGTTTACTTCTTTTCCAAAACTCATTCTTTTTAATTATATTGAAAATCTCTTCTTTAGGAGGAATATTAGCATAATTCTCAAGAATTATGTCAACTAATTTTCCTAACGTTGCTGTAGGCTTATCTCCGTTAAAGACAAAATATATGTCATCAAAGTTTTCCCTATTAAGCAACCAATCATCTGTGATTGAGCCTATTTTGACTCCCTGTCCACTGACGAAGGTTTTCTTATCTAAGGCTTTGGGACCATTTCTATCATAATCAGAAATTCTACTAAAGCTTAATGCAAGATCTATCTGTTCATTTGAGCCAAAAAGCTCGTCTATTCTATCATATTCTTCATCCATACATTTTTATGCTACTTCTAAAAAAGCATCAATAACAATGTTTTCTAACTTATCACACAATTCTATTTGAGTCCGTAACACCTCATCATCTTTATTTAGATGGAATACTATTTCCATAAGCTCTAACTTCTCATTTACAAACAACCTAAGTTGATTTAATCTGTTAGTGTTTAACAATAATAGTACTTTGTTGTAATCTTCGTCTTCAAAAATAGATTGAGACAAATTTAAAACTTCTTGTCTAACTTTCTTATTCATTTTTAAAATATTTTAATGAATACTCCTGGATTATCTTTATCCACAGAGTACCATTTTTCAGTTCTAATGTTAGCTGCGGTAGGCAACTTCCCTTTTATAGTCATAGGTACTGGAAATACATATTTAACGTTATCATCTTCAATAAAATCATGTGCAGTGAATAGATCCTGTAAAATCTCTACACTATTACTGAAATCAAATAACCTTTTACTTCCTCTTACCTGATGATAACCTATAAAAACGGGTTCTCCTCCTGCATTCTCTAACATCTTTTCAAATTCAGCTCTTAAAGCCTCTATTTGATTGGGTCTTGTTGGGTCTACATAACCCTTGACCTCTTTTTTACTTGAACTAAAAGATTGGATACCCAGTTTCCTAATGTACTTATTGACAGTAGGAGAACTGAATATTCCTCTCTTAGTTTTAACCTTGCTATTTTTCAAGCTAGGCACATTACCTGGTATCCAAATCATTTTTGTATGTTTTACCAATCAATACAAAATGAGCCACCATTGGCTTCTTCAATTTTATCGTTAATAATATCAAAGTGTGGACACTTCCATTTCCTATTCTCAGAATAAGCATCATAAGGAGTTTCAAATTCAAATTTATGATGAATTTTAGGATTTACAAATTTATTGAAATATCTGGCACGGTTGCCAAGAAATAAAAATGATACTCCTGTATGTTCATCATTAATTAATTTGATTATCTGTCTAGTAAAATTTCTCCACAAAGAATACGTATCATATTCCTCCGTATCTATGTAGGTAAATGCACTATTTAATAATAAAACTCCTTGTTCAGCCCAAGATTCTAAGCTGTAATCATGGTCTATGCGGAATCCTTCGTAACAAGTGTCTTCAATGCAAGTGCGCATTACTTCTGCGTCTTTGCTTAGAGCTAAAACATCGTTTTGATTCCCTAGTGCTAAACCATTAGCATTGGAATTATGGTACGGTTCGTCTGTAAGAATAACAACTCTTACATCCTTAAAATTAGTCACTTTAAAAGGTTTAAATATGTCTTCTTTTTTGGGAGTTACATAGCTAACTTTGTAAATCTCATTCAAAAAGACCATCATATTCCTCATATAAGGACTAGTAAGGATTGGGTTTAGGTGTTGAAGCCAACTCGTATGTAACATTACTTGGAAATCTACATCCAATTTATATGTTACAGGAATCACGCTTTTTTTAATAGGCGCTACCATTAATCCCAATTCATATCTGGAACATCTTCATCTTCACCTTCTTCGTCATCAAAGTTGATATGAGCCATACCAGCTGGGACAACTCTAATAGGTTGTGGCTTATCTGGAATATCAAGTACAGGATTATTAAAGAACACTGGTGCGTTATCTATTTGTTCCCTAATACCTACTCCTGGTTGAGGAGCCTCTTGTTGATCCATCCCATTTAACAATTGATTTATGCGATCCTGAGCTGCATTTTGAATCCTAGCTTCATCTATAAAATTACCCCCTATCCTTCTAGATTTATATTTCAAAGGGATTGACTTTTTTACAGGTTTATTCTTTCCCCATCCAATATGACTCATATAATTAAATGCGTCTTCATCACCAATAATGTTACCATCTTTAGTTTGAGAATACATTGAATCTCTACGCCTTCTAGTATAGTTATGAAGTTCTTCAGCTAATCTACCATTTTTATCTGTTTTGCGGTTAGCATCACAAACAATACTATAAAGAGTTAATCCTCTAAGGCTATCTGGATCTTTTAATATTGCAGTTTCTCTATCTTTAACATAGTTAATAATAGAAGTACACAATAATAAAAAATTCATTACTTTAGAGTCATCATAAGTAGGTGTATGAATTCTAAATTCCACTGTCTGTTTGTTCCCAAATAGAAGGGGGATTAAATTAACCCAATAATACCTAGTTTTGATGTTCCACTTACCATTCCCTCTAGGATCAGAAGGATGGGATTTAACTTCATCAATATTATTTCCTCTGTTAGCATAAGGTTCACCCATAGATAAAAAGTTATATAACTTACCAAAATTGGCACTTACATTTTCTTTTGTAATCACACGGTCAAAATTAAACACAGTATCTTGATAACTGAAAGCTTTAGTATAAGGCTTACGCTTTACACCATAGTTATTTCTTTTATAGATAGGAAACATATCAAACATTTCATCTTGAACCATATACAATATACGCATAAGCGCCACCATAAATGATTCAGTTCTTGGTAAATTACCAATATGAATATGCATAGAACATGAATGATCATAAGCAGTTCTTTTTCTCAATTGTTTTAGAGAGTCCAATACAGTCTGCATACCTTTTAACCCTTGTAGGGGCACGGTAACATACTCTAATCCTGGAACACTACCATCACGTAAAGACATAAGACCTAAACGATCTGTAATCCTTTGAGGGATAAATCCTTTAGTAGTTTCAAATTCTATTCCAAATGTTAAATCTCTTAAACTTGGTCCATATTCTTCAACTGCTGCAGAATAGTTAGGCTTATAAAATTTATCATATACTGCAGAATGCATTTGAGTACGTCCAGTAGAATCATAAGGTAAATTTGCTTTTATCCCATTGCTTACTACAACTGGTTCTACAAAGAAATTTGCGTTAATACTATTTCTATGTACAAATTCACCTGTTCTTAGATCTTCTAAAAAAGTATTCTGGTCTTCAAATATTTCATCAGAAATACAAGAGTACTTTGTACCTTTATAATCAAGAACGCAATTTACAGGGTCTCCTGGGGTCATAGAAAAGGAACCTAAAATAGGCTCATTATCTACAATGCCTATAACACCATCTTCTACTATTACATTCATCTTTTTTATAACATATTCATTAATTCTATGATCGTATACAATATAACCAGTTTTAGCCTTGTAAAA
>TARA_R110000822_G_scaffold136532_2_pt1 | contig 14005 bp, 16 predicted proteins | sample TARA_R110000822 | Tara Oceans TARA_R110000822 (sample SAMEA4397666) | marine metagenome | biome: Polar Biome; feature: [SRF] surface water layer (ENVO:00010504); material: water (ENVO:00002006), including particulate matter (ENVO:01000060) such as... | depth 5 m | reverse complement strand
ATTAAAATATTCCGTTTCTAAACAATTACATTCATATTGAAGTTCATACATACAAGACGAAAATCTCCATCTCCAATAATCATCTTTTTTCTGTTCTGTATTTATTTTTATTATTTTCATTATTAAGTCATTCGGAAGATTACTGAAAATTGATTTCATTATACAATATATAATATTATAATCCGTTTAAATTATTTCTCATCTTTTACTCTGAAATATAAACAGACTATCGATTGCCCTTGTAATATTTTAGCATATTGCTCGTTAGAATAAACGAAATCAATTGCGAAATCTGAAACAATCATTTCAAAAGGATTATTAAGATCTAACCATATAAGGTTCTTGGGTTCGTAAAAGATCCGTTGAGAAGATCCTTGGGATGCTCTGCTGTCTGCTGTTGGTAGATGCGAAAGAATAGTTGATTTATTACCCGTTCGGGCATTAACTACTTGCTGACCGAATCCATTTAATCTAACGAAAATTGATTTCATACAATTAAGATCGGGTGCTTCATCACTTGAAAATGTAATATCTGGGAATGTTCCAACTCCATCAATAACTAATGAACGCCCAGGGAAACCGAATATCTGAGATGTGGATGCTCTGTGTGTTGGAGTGTATAATTTATTGGGAGATAATATCATCGCATATTTATAATCTACTCCTGACGCATTCAATTCTTTCTGTGAATAAACATACGGGGCATCAGTTATATCGGGATCAAAAATTAACCTTGTATCAACTTCTCGGCATCTATTCATCGGCGAAAAATCATAAACATTAGAAAGCATGGATGCTGTTTCAAACCAACCCTTTTTAGATAATTGACTATCTTGTCTTGAATTATATCCAGCAACAACCAATCCATCATATCCATCAAGGGTTAATGAATTAGTCTGCGATGCTCCATTCCTTCCAACATATAAAACTGGATGAAGACACCAATTCGCCTGTGTTACTGGGCGGAAATAACTTCTCTTGGGTTGTGTAGCATCAAAACCAGTTATGAAATGAGTTGCCGTTTTATCATCTGTCCCATATAATTCCATGACTTCTCCATTAAGAGTTAATGTGAATGATTCATATTTATTAGCATTCGTGTCAATATCATAACGTCCAGCACCAGAGAGAGATCCATTCGTATTTAACCAATATTCAACTTCTTTATGAACTAAATCATCACCTTCGGGAACTGCTTGACGAACAACCAATTCTCCATCATCGTTTCTATGAACTCCGAAATCTTCAAAATAAAATGCTTCATCTAAACCCATTGCTTCATTTTCATCAGCATCATTATAGAAGTCAAAATAAAAAGGTCTAAATGCTTCATCTTCATTCAAGAAATAATTCGGGCAATCTCTACTTAATCCAAAACCCCATTCACACCCCGAAGCATTCGCATTCGTAATATCCACAGTACAATCTCCATTACGAGCAGTTAAAGGAACACCAAGGAGAATACCAACAGAAGGTTCATCATAAGTTCCAGTCAAACGAGTAAAAACGCCAGTTCCCGTATTATAACTATATCTTTTCGCTTCATCTTCCGCAAAAAAGGGTTCATCGGAAGTTGGTAAGGTTGATGCGTTCCCTGTGTTCTGATTATATTTAAAGTCAAATCCAAGAAAATCTAAACCCGAATTGCGTTTCACATCACAATCGAATTGGTTCATTTCGTTCGGATGATATTCTCTGTGATATTTTTTAAGACGATCTGTGAGTTCATCTGTGGTTAATTCTAATATCTGTCCCCTTGGAACATCTAAATCTTGGACTTTCGGATAAGATGTTGATAATTCAATTTTTTCTTCAACTTCAACTCCCGACGCATTCGTATTATCAATCGTATCAAGATCATATCCAAACCAATCATACCAATAAGTATTCGCTTCGCCAATTGTAATGCGACCATCTAAATTTACTTTACATGATTGAAGAGCAACTTGGGACTTGGGGGGGATCTTGTAAGTTGACGATAAATCATTCTTATAACTATATGCGGAGTAGATGGATGATTCGTTGCGTCTTTCTTCATCGTCATCTCGGTTAGATGTAATTACTAAACTCATTTTATAATATATTTAATATAATAAATTAAAAAAAAATAAAATGAAAAAAAAATAAGTGAATAATATATAATGGTAAAAAAAGGAAAAACTAAAAAGATCCCCGAGATGAAAGATAATCCAATTTATAAACAAGGATTAAATTACAATATTGAAAAAGCGATTAAACCAGATAAAATAGTACCGAATAATATATTCGATGGATTTGTTAAAAGTAAGAAACCCAAAAATGTTAAAAAGAATACTAAGAAATAAATTGACAAATCTGGGTTTTATCTAACCGCGATAATAGAAAACAATTACAAATCTGGGTTTAGTCAAAAATAGTTTCACTATTTTTCATTGATTTCTAAAAGAAATCAGTCAAGAAGACATTTTACATTCTTTTCCATTTCAATCTTTTTATCTAAATCATCAATCTTTTTATTTTTCGCCTTCTCATAGACATCATGATAAACATCAAAATCTTTTAATTCTGCGTCCATAAACTTTCTAATTGTTTTTCCGTTTTCGCTTGTTGATTGTTCTGGAAACGGATTGATCCCGAAGGTTTTCTTGTATAACATCCCAATAAATCTCTGTGTTCCATATTCAGTATATAATGGATTTTCTTTTTCTTTCGTGCTTCTATCTGTGAAGATTGCCTTGTATTCTTCATGATATTCATCTGCTTTCTCATTACTTAATAGATTAAAATCAGTAATCTTTAATCTGTCATTAATACCAATATCATTTCTTAATTTTTCCATATATAGCATCTTATTAATATTGGTTTTAATTTTCTTGATATTAAACTCTTCGCTTTTAAAAAGTTTATCTTTATTTTTCATATTCCAATCTTGAAGTCTTGTTAATTCATCTGTGTATTCATCAACCCATTTCTTTTCTTCTGGATTATATGTCTGACCCATCTTATCAAAAATATAAGTTTTTAATCCGATAAAATGTCCGATGAAGTTTCTATCACAAAAGATCTCTTTATGATTTTCAATCTCTTCTTCTGGAAGTCCAATATATTCATTCTTTTCTTTTACATATGGAAGGTCTTTATGAATAGTCTCAATCATGCGTTCTTTATCAACTTTTAACATTTCTTTCGTGTTCTTACTAATAGATTGATGGATATTTGTTTTATCATTAAAACCCCTTTCAATTAATAGTTTCTTAAAGTGTGCGTATGGATTACTCTTATAACAATCTTGATTATATTTTAACTCATTAAATACTTCTTGAAAGATTGGATGAACCCTTGAAATCTCTTGATGAAGATGGTCGTTTTTCTCACACCATTTTTTAAGATTATTAGTGTCATCAACCGCATCTGCTAATGTGTTGAAATCTGTATTCTTACATTTCTTTCTCTGGAATAAATAATAAAGTTTCGTGATATTTCTATTTCTGTTAATCTGTTGAAGCATGTCCTTCGGGTCAATTGTGGTCTCTTGATAGAAACAGAAAACGGGGCGTTCCATTACTGAATCAATACCATAAATAACCTTGGGTGAAAAGATAATTCTATCGTGTTCGTCCCAGTTGTACCTTTTATTAACATTACTATCGATAATGATAATATTGGGGTCTCCAATCTGTTCTTTTAATAGATGACACGATCTCGCTTCATCACAAGGACAGATCCACTTTTTAGTCTTTTTCATCATATCAATCATAGTTTCAATATTAAATAATTCTTCTGCTGGTTTTCCGCTGTTGTGTTTATATTCATTCTCAATAAATACGAATTTATCTTTTAGATTTCCAATATATCTATCATCATAATCAAGAATAAAATCAAGAAACTTTAATGATTGGTCGCTAATGTCAGCATCAGTCATAAATACATATTTCGCTTCACGGATTAAATCAACTAATAAATCCATAATTGGTATACGAATACCATTTTTCACAAGTGTTTCAGATGTGAAAAGATGCTTGACGATTGAGTTAAACTCATCCATAAATAAGCAACAACCAGAAGTCGCACCAACATCACACCAATATTTTAATTTCATGAGACTATCAACCTGAATAACATATCCAATTCTACTATCTGGATCATATCCAGTATTTTCATACCATTCGCACCATATACCTTCTTGATTAAAGGTTTCATATTGTTCTAATCCAAGAGAAACCCTTGAAACAACTGAAATAAACTTATTTCTTTTCATAAACTCTTCATCAATCATAAGAGATCTAAATGAAGTTGTTTTTCCAGTTCCCGTATCACTTTTAATTATAAAAAACTTTTTATCAGTTTTAACAAGTTCTTTAAAATATTCATATCCAAGTTTCTTGCGATTAATCTTAATATCAGATTGGATTTTATTTTTTAGAATTGGTTTTAATTTAAAATAGTCTAATGATGTTCTTGCTTTTTCGTATGATGTATTTAGTAAAAGATGATTGATAGCATACATGGTTTTATGTCCTGTAATCCCATTCCATATCCTTTCATTTTTATCTTCATCATAAACCTTGGATGACATAGATTCATTATATTCTTCCCATAGATCCTTGCGTACAATCTGTTTCATCGCTGTTGAGAAGATTAACCATCCTGAATAACTCATGAAATATTTTTTCTGGTCTAAACCTTCAATAATATTTCTAATTAAATCATCTGGATAATTATATTCATATAAACTCTGATCGCATCCAATAATCTCTTCAATAATAATTTCATTTTTTCCATCTTTATCTTTAATCTTTTTAACTCTGGTTTTTTTAATTTTATTATCAGTTTTATTGGGATTATAATATTCGATACTATGAATAAAATCACGAACTTCATCTGGAATCTTATTTATCTTCTCTGTATCACCTGCGAGAATAGTATACTTTTTTCCGTCTCTAATACAACCTGGGGCAAGAATTAAACCCCCATCATTTCTTATATCAATATGACTTTCTTCATCTTGACCTTGCTTTAATGTTTCTTCATATTGAAAATATAGATGGAAACCACCCGAAGGAGTTCCAACGACTAAGGCACCAAGTTCTTCATTCCACTTTTTCGGGTCAGCACCGAACTTCTTAATGAAAATATTATCATGAATATTTTCATCTTTATTACAATCAATATCAACAACAGAAATATTATTTTTCTTTCCAGTTAAAAGTGAAAAATTTCTTGGATTATTAGACTTACCATTTATTTTATAGTATTTATGAAGACATAAGTCAGTAATACAACTATCATCTTTTTTCCATCGTCCTTTTGGTATTTTAGAATTGGGATAAAGTTCCACGGATTTATATTTCATATATTTAGTATTAGATATTTTTTTTTCGGATTTAAACTTATTCTTATCCATTTCTTAATTTCTACTCTTAATTATATATATCAGTATTCTTTTAAGTAGTTTTAATCTTAAATTATTATAGATCTACCATAAGACCTTGTGAGACCAATATTTCGCTGTGTCCTTCGATGTTGCTTTTCCGTGTCTTGAATAATATCTTTTTTTTCTTTCTGGGTCTCCATGATCTAATGACTTATAATGACCCAATTTATCTTTGAATTGCCCGTAATCTTTATGACCGAAACCAATCTTCTTATACCCCCTTTTATTATCTGCCTTCACATAGACCCAATATTTATTTTTAGATTTAGAATCATTCTTCCATGGTTTATAGAGAACTGGTTTTCCACTTTTATCCAACGGCATTTATAATAATACATAAAATAATTTCGTTCAGATCTTAAAAATAATATATTATAAATATTATAATGACAAAATTAATTAAAGGAGATTGTGTTGAAGAATTGAAAAATTTAAAAGAAAAAAGTTGTGATGTAATATTCACATCTCCGCCGTACTGGAAAGGATTTCAATATGAAAGTTATTTTAATTCATATAATCAATATTTAAACTGGTGTGAAATATGGATAAAAGAATTAAAAAGAATATTAAATGATGATGGATATTTTTTATTGAATATAAGTAATGACAGCGAAACAACGATCAAGGCGTATGAATTACTAAACATCTGTTTAAAATACTGGAAGTTATGTGATACAATTGTGTGGTTCGTATATAATAGACAACCAGCGAACACAAATCGACAACTAACAAATCAAACAGAATATATTTTTTTATTAAGAAAGCATAGTAATAATATAAATATTCATAAAGAAAGAATTATTGATAATGATATATTTATAACAAAAAACATCGGAAATGTATGGAAAATCCCATTCAAAAGAAATGAGTTTAGTTTAAAAAAAACTTGTGGTGGAAAAAAGAACTGGGGACACGCTGGTTTTCCAGAGAAATTATGTGATGTAGTTATTCAATTATTTAGTAATGAAAATGAAACGATTTTAGATTGTTTCATGGGAATGGGACAGATGGGTTTATGTTGTAAGAATATGAATCGAAACTTCATCGGAATAGAAATGGATGATGAAATATATGATGTCGCATATAAAAGAATAAACCCAAATTTGTAAAAAATCTTATAAGAATATAAATTGACAATTTTGGGTTTAGACTAAATTATCATTGGGGATCAATCTTTCGGGTTCTGGTTCTGGTTCTTGTGGGACGGCACCTGATGCCGTTTCGGGTTTTGATTTATTGCTTTGCTTATTATTGCTTTGCTTATTATTTAATTTTTTTTTTTCCACTTTTTTAGCATCATCATCATCCGTGTCATTATTTTCTATATTTGTGTCTGGCGGTGGTTTTCTTTCACACATACATAAACTACAATCGTCGCTAAATCCAATACGAAACTTACAGAAGCAACGAGACTTAAAGATCACGACAAGAATACCACTCACCGCCCCGAGAATTAATCCAGTAGCACCAGCAAGTTCATTTATGTTAAATTGTTCCATAGATATACCACCCGTATCGCTCATGATTTTAATATAATAAAATATTTTTTTTTATTATTTGAAATTAAAATATAATAAAACATATATGGAAAAATCAATATCTAAAAAACCAATTGAAGAAATATCAGCATCAATCAAGGAAATAAAATCCATCATCACAAGGACAGATACTGATATAAAACAGATTAGAGAAGATTTAGCATATATCAAGTCTAAAATAAAAGAAGAACAAGAAAAAGATGAAGATATAGTTGATAATGTTGAAGTTAAAAAAAGTTGGTGGTTTTAATTTATTTTTTTTTGATTTATTTTATTATATTTATTATAATATAAAATGAAGAAAGATTATCGGAAAAGAGTGAGAGATCTTCTTAAAGATGCCGACCGCACAGATTTATTGAAAAAAATTAGTTCTTGTTGCTCAGAAGATATTCCAGAACTCCCACAGGAAAGAGTGAATCAATTACTCGCAGAATATCCTGAAAAATTGCCGAAAAAGGAAAGAATACTTCCTGATGAATTAAAAAATATGGTTTTTTAATTTCATGAAAATAAAATATTTATTAAAGTATTATATAAACAAATGGATCAATTAACCTTCGATGAAATAGTTTCAATTTTAGCGAAATGTGGACGACCCGATTTAATCCAAGAATGTAAGGAACATATTAAAATTGATTCCGACTATAAACCGACTTTTGTAAGAAGAGATAGTTTAAGTGATAGTGAAGGTTCAGCAACAAGCGAAGAAGAATATGAAGTTGGAATTGATGAAGATGGATTTCAATCGCTTAAATAACCGCCGATCAATAATAATTCATATCGGTCTCCATGTTTCGTTTTAAAGGTTTCTAAATTATCATTTTTCTTATAATAATAAAAACTATTTTTCGCCTTCATAAGTTCTCTTTTTTCATTATATTTTTCCTTGTACTTATCTTTATTAGTTTCGTAATGTTTCTTGGATTTATTACGATTATAATTCTTAAAGTCTTCTGTGTCTTTTATTCTTTCATATCTTTCTTTTTCTCTCTCTCTTTTATTCTTGTATTGGGTTAGAATATTTTGGATTTGTGCTTCTGATAAATCAAGAGACATTTTATTTTCTATTATAATAATATATAATAAAATAGTTTTAAATATTAATTCTTTAATATATGTTGAAGTATTTCTTTTAATTTGTCATCAATTTTCGCATCGATTTTCAGTTCATCTTTAACGAATTGTATTTTGTCGATTGTATTTTCTGAATGTTGGAGACAACACATAATTTTAAAAATATCAGTTATTCCAACTTTACTTTCCATATTCATAAATAAGGTTGCTCCTTCTCCTTTTGAATTATTATTAAATCCCATTGATTTTCTATGAAATCTTTTAGTCATTAAGATAGTTGCTTCGTGAATTAATAGTTTATTATTTCCGCAATCAATCATATACATTTCATAATCTTTATCAGTCATACAGAATAACATTTTATCAGATCCAACACAACTTAATTTATTAGTTTTCATAAAATTATATGAATAAGAAATATAAGAATTAAAATAAATATCATCATCATCCATAAAACATACAATTTTAGAAGTTGCCGATTTAACTAAATCATTTCTTTTTTTCCCGATAGTTCTTTTCGGTTTATTATTGATATAAGTTAATTTTATTGGATGTAAATGATCTTGAATCTCTTTTAATTCTTCATCATTAATTATTAGTTTATCTTTACCATCATCATCAATAATGACTTCTAATTTATCATGTGGATAATCTTGGATCTTAATATTTCTTAATAAAAGCGGGAGAAACTTTCGGCGGTGAAAAGTTGGAACGAGAATTGAGATTTTTGCGATTTCCATTTATACTTTATAATAATATTTTATTTTTAAGATCTGAACGAAAACCCAATTTTGTTGATTTATTCTTTATAATATTAATTGACAAATTTGGGTTTTTTACATTTTTGGGTTTTTCTTTCCTTGTGCTTGTTGAAGGATTTCTTCTGCGATATTAAATGTTGTGATGACTGGTTTCTGTATTTTAAATAAGATTGTTGATTGTTCGCTTGTTCTCGCATAAGAACCATCTGGATCGTGGATTCCAATTGTGAGACTTGCTAATCGAATTGGTTTTGTGATGGTGAAGGTTAATGAACTTTCTTGACCGAAATAAAAATCCCCGTCTCCGTTGATTTTATCAACAACACCAATAATGGGCATCGTAGTATTATTAACTTTTCCACCGATAAATGGAGTTCCTTCTAAAATATTAGATCTTATTGTATAATAACCCCTTATCATTCTGGTTGGTAGATTATCAGCGATAATTTGGATTGATGTAGTTCTATGAATAATTTGCGGTAATACTTTATTATAACCAATAAAAACTGATGATGCGTTCCATCCTTTAACAGATACGGGAGTATTTATCATATTACTATACATGGGAACAGATGCCCAATTAGTCATAAATATTTTCGTATCTCCTTCAACTACTTCGGCATTTGTAGTTAAGACGGATAGATCATTCGCATTCCCCCTTTGTATTCTCACTTGTCTATTATTTTTTCCGTGTAATTGTTTATAAGTGAAACCGAGTAATCCCCATAAACTATTAGACCATAGATTTTCTGGAACACCGAAATCTTCAATCATTATTCCGCATAATTGGTCGTATATTTGATAAGGCATATAATTTTGATTACTTTTAATAACAGTATATTCGGTTGTACCGAGTGCTCCCGTTGGTGGATATGTTTTATAATCGTCGAATGAATAAGGAGTTCTGTCGGGTGTGAAATCATTATATAAATCTGGTGGATTGATTTCATAAACTTCATCACCCGCATTATCGTCAGAAGCAATTAAAGTTGGTTGAATATATCCTTTATTAGCGTCGAACTTATTCCCACGATTTTTAGATGTATGAAAATATGAAAATGAGAAATTAGTTCCGTCCCAATTTAAAGATGGATTATCGGCACCAATATACAATAATTTTTTCCAAGGTGCTAATAAATATCCTGGGGAAGCATTAGATCCATTTAATAAATCATCAGCAACATTCATAATAGAAATATCAGTAGCGTAAGAAGATTTAGAATCTTCACTATTCGTCCATCCTGAAAGGGGCATCAAGTAATACATTCCTGGGGCGTTAAAATGTAAATCGAAACCAATCTTTCTTGTTGCTTCAATTTGTCCTGCTATTGTGTTGGGAGTTAATTTTAATTCTTCTATTGGTGGCGAACCAATTCCATTCGTTTCATGTTTAAAAGGATAAATTAAAATATTTCCTGCGGATGATTTTCCAATACATCCATATGTGAATTGTTCTAAATTGAAGTCGGGATTTTCATAATAAGTTTCTGCTTGTTGTGGATCATAATATAATAATAATAATAATGAAATAAGTTGTGTTAATCCAGTTGGCAACCAAGATCTCGGAAAATAATATCCGCCCCAACCGAGTTGTGTTTTATCAGCAGAAGGCGGATTGGATAAAGATTGTTTATTATAAGAATATCTATTGATATGAATCCATCTTGTATTATTAATTGTGTTCCCTGGGTTATATCCTGAATATTCTACATTAAGATCCGTTATAATTTCGGGATATAATTTTTGAGCGTCAAAGAATGCTTTGAAAAGATCAACATTTATTTTATTATATTGTATATCTAATTCTATTGGTGTATCTTTTGTAATAGTTGTTAAATCTATTGTTGTTTTTACTTCGGCACCTTTAATACCGAGATAAGAAGTAGAATTAACATTTATTCTCCTTCCAGTTTCATAAAGTTCTGGATATTTACAAGCAACGAAACCATATTGTCTCAACCATTCATATCCCGAAGCGTTGGTGTGTCCACTTCTATATATTTTATCACCCGCTAACGAACCAGTCCCATGGAGATTAAAATAATAAAGAAAATTGTTTTTTGTATTATCATCAATATTTCCAGAGTAAAATGCTTTATAAGTTTCACTTTCTAATATTTTTGAAACTGGTTGTGGGTATGGATCTTCGGGAGTATTTCTTTGAATTAATATTTCATCATTAATAATATTTTGAAATTGTCTTGATACTTCTGTTGCGATGAAATCTGGTGAATTAAAACCCGAAGGAATAGTGATTGTTTTTAATTCTCTGAAAGTTCTATATATAGCATTTTCGGGATCTCTTAAATCATCTTCGGGTAAGTCATCTGTCCCCAGCAATCCGAGAGAATTATCCGTATAAAATGTTTTATCTCGAATCATTATTGTATATCTTGAATTATCATTTTTGGGTTTCATCAGTGATTTACCACTAAATACGAGAGTTTGATAAAATGCGTTTGGATTCCATAAAAGTTTAAGTAATGAATAATTAGATTTGTTTGGTTCTGTTAATGTTGCTCCTTGATTTTCAGCATTATCAACTTCGGTGAAGTTCTTTCGTGGAGTAGTTAAATAAGAGTACATCCAACGGCGTGGGAGATGAAGACTATTACGTGCCGACGCAGGAATATAATAATTCATAACGAACTTCAATTCATCATCTCTTAATGCTAATTCTTCTTCTTTATCTTCGGCGATCATTTTAGAACATCTTGAAGGTAAATTAAAATCCGTTCTATCTCCTGTCGCAATTGTTTTTGATACATTAACATAACTATATAAATGTTTTTCTCCAAGATCAGTTCCTTTTATTTCTATTGATGAAGATTGTCCCGCACCCCTTTCAGATATGAAAGCACCATAAACCGAAACTTGATCTTTTGGATTTAACATGAGAATATCTTGGAGATTGTTAGTCCATAAGGAATAATTTTCATTATTGTTTCCCTTTGCTTCTTCTGAATGTAATCGATTACACTCAACGATTTTAATATCTGAATATTGATCCATTTATAATATAATAAGATAAAATATTTTTATTTATTTAATTTAATTATTAAACCCAAATTTGTTGATTAACTATTATATATCTAAATTGACAAATTTGGGTTGGTAATCTTAAATTATTAATATAATCTTATAAAAATATGGTAATATATCCGTTATAATCTGATATTATGTGGTATTTTAGATCTATTTCATAACTAATTTTAAAATTAGTTATGCTTTAAGTGCTATTTTAGTAATATTTTAAGATTAATCACTTAAATATAATACATTAATATAAGATTATTATGATTTTTTACGGAAAAAAGGGAACTTTATGTTTATATTACAAGGGATTATTGATTTCATCATTCCCTTTAACCAATAAAAAGAATTATGAAGCATATCAATATCAAGGAGATCATTTAATTAAACAATCCAAGGGAATACAAATCTTAACACAGATAAAAACATATATTCATTTCTGTAATGTTATATATAACAGAAAAAAGAATAATCAACCAATAAGAAGAAGCGATCATATCTATTTCTTATCATGCTTATTCGCTTTATTAAGATTAAAAATAATTAATGACGATGAACTTAATGGAACGATGATATTTAATCGAAGTATAAGATGATTGGATTCTCGGGAGTTGTATGTCTAATCTTAACATTTATAAAATGTTTATTCTTATGAACCTTTTTATCGTCTAATGTCTTTTGTACTTGCGGACTTATATAAGGTTTAAAATTAATCCCACTTAACTTAACATCATCCTTTAATAATTTACAACATCTTCTAACAGATGGAATATCTCCAAATTGCTTTATGTAATCCATGTCATCAATAATTTCTTTTATATCATTATATTTGGAATATTCTAAATCATATCCGCATTTACAATAATTTATAATAAACTTTGCGATATTCATCACATCATTCTTTTCTTTTGTTGTTAACGTCTTCTTTGGATTTTGGTTTGATAAATAAACTATCAATTGATCTTTATCTTCAATCTTAAAATGATTATCCTTTATTTTTAATTCTTCTCTTATCGCAACTTTTATTTTATCCTGAATATCTTTTTTATTATCTTGATGGGAAAATACAACGGGAAGACCAAGATGATTTATTAAATCAATTAGATCATTTTTAGAATGTGTCTTATGAATCATATTTATAATCTATATAATATTTTATTTTTAATTTTTTAACGCACTTTTTTTATTTATAATATTATAATAATATGCTTACAGCACCCGAACTCCGAAAACTTATTAAAGCACACAACGAACTTTCTAAAATTAAAATCCCGAAAGGGGCAACTGCCGATGATATGGTTAAATTAATTGAAGGTGCGGGATATAAGGTTAATCACGAAAAGAAAGAAATATCACCGAAACCCACTCGTGGTAAAAAGATTGTTGTTGGTAAATCAACAAGAAAAGGAATTGTTGGAACAGATGATTTGGTTAAAACTCCCACTAAGAAAACACCAGCAGAAAAAGAAGAAATGAAAAAGAAAAAACACGAAACCATAATCGCATACATTATGAAAAATAAAGAAATATTAAATGATGAAAGAGTTAAGAACTTGCTTTAATCTAAAACCCAAATTTGTAAATTATCTTATAAGAATATTAATTGACATTTTTGGGTTGGGCGGGATGCGTCCAATTTCCGAAAATAAAATATTTTATAAAGTATATTATGACTCAATTTGACATCGATTATAAACATGGAAAAGAAAGTGAAATAATTTCTCTTCCAGATTTAAGAAAAGTATTTGGGTCTGATTTAATTTTAGATGATGAGATGTTCGCCCATTTTGATTATTTTAAAGATGATATTATGTGTGAATTAAAAACCAGAGATGATATTGTTTTTAAAAATAATGATTTTCATTACACTACAAGAAAAGGTAAAAAAATGATATTAGATTCAATTTATTTTGATGCTGTTAAAATGCGATTCGCTTTTCAACATAATAAAAAAATAAAAGATAAAAAAAGATTTTTTATAATTTGGAAATGTAATGGAGAATATTTTTATTGGGAAATGAATTGGGGGAAAATAGAATATTTTATTGAAGAACAAGATCGGGACTTCGGTCATGGATTTAAACAAGTTAGAGATGTTATAAATGTTAAAGTTAAATATATTAAAAAACTTTCTACTCTTTCTCTTTGATATACACCTTATCCATAGTTGCTGGATCATGACC
>TARA_R110000822_G_scaffold13329_4_pt1 | contig 14011 bp, 24 predicted proteins | sample TARA_R110000822 | Tara Oceans TARA_R110000822 (sample SAMEA4397666) | marine metagenome | biome: Polar Biome; feature: [SRF] surface water layer (ENVO:00010504); material: water (ENVO:00002006), including particulate matter (ENVO:01000060) such as... | depth 5 m | reverse complement strand
GTAGGTCCCGAGTTCGACTCTTGGTGCCGGCACCATCTTTATAAAGCCCGACAGGAGAAATCTTGCCGGGCTTTTTTTTACTTCTTTTGTCTGATGATCTTATTACCAGCATTTGCTTCAAGAACTTTTAACCTAAGCTCTAAATCATCGATCTTTTTAGTGATCTTTGGATATTTCTTTCTCCAAGCATCTTCAGGTTCTTGTAACCATGTCCATCCCCAGCGATCTACTAGAAAATCTAATGTTCTATCAAATATAGAATAGCACCAAAGTCCAGCTCGTGTTCCTTTAAACCAAGCTAAGAATGCAGCACCAATAAGAGCGCCGGCTATGGCAGTATAGATCCAGAGAGTATCTCCGAACATTGCAATAATTATTTCTATCATTGTTTAAGTTTCCTTCTGCTTACTTAGTGCTTTAACATAGTTATCTATGCCGTGATCTAGCGCACCGTCAAGGACACCAGATATCCAACCTCTCCATTTATCTTTAGCTGTCTGCCAAGCAGTTAACTTGCGAACATAACCGTAAAAGTTAATGTACTGTAGAATACCGTGATGCTTATAACCCATTATCCATAAAGGAACTTTCGTAACAATATCATTATTATTAACGAATCTAAAATGAGGTGTTTCAATAGCTTTAACGAATTTTCTTGTTCCAACTCTAGGAGAACCAAACGTTGTTAGTCGCTCTACTTCAGTAAACTCTTCAAAGCGCGAAGTAGCTATAGTAGCCATTGCGGCACCTAATGAATGCCCAGTGATATAAAGCTTTTTACTAATATGTCCTTTGCCGTGATGTTTAACAATATCATCCCATAGCTTATCACATTCACCTCTAAAGCCTGAATGAACTAATCCGTGGGTCGTAGCGCCGCGCGGAATAGCATTTAAATCAGCGAGAAGATCGTTCAATTTATCTGGCTCAGTACCACGGAATGCTAGTACATATTCTTCTTTGTTCCAGAAAGCATGACACTGAGCACCATCATGTTCAAAAAACTTGTGACCCGTGATACCGTATTGCTTAGTTTTAGCTTTAGCTTCTTTACCACTTAGGTACGCCATTTGAGCCATCAAAGCCATTTTAAAATTCAGGTTAAACATAATCATTACTCCGTGTGTAGTTACTAACTATTTAATTAGCTAATGGGTTATCAAGTGCTCGTTGCAATTTATTAAGTATATTGGTTTCAAGATCTGACATTTGTCTCGTTACTCGAGTTATAACAGATTCTAAATCACGATCAACCTTAGATTCTAAATCAGTCATACGACTATCATTAGCATCTCTTAGGTTATTTGCCTTTGTGTCATAATCGTTTTGAAGGCCGTCGCGCTTATTCTCAAACCGCTCTTCTGCACTCTGTATAATTTCTCGTGTCTCAGCTTCTTGAGTTCGCAACTTATCTTCCATACGGTCAACTTGCTTTTCTATTGCAAGAATATCATCTCGCAATCCTTGTTTGATGTCGCGGGTGTACTCTATGGCATCTTCAATACGAGTCATATTTTCGTCCATTTTCTGTAGTACTAAAGCGTTCTCAGATTGAATAGCTTCAATATCAATATTCTGTACAATTTCTTTCATACCCATATAGTCGTCATAGACTTGAAAAGATCCGTATAATCCACCTATCATTGAACTAAGCATAACAAAGACTGCACCAATTGTGGTAGGTGTCATAGTAATGCCAAAGATCTTCATCTTTGTATTTTTGAGGTTTTCTACTTCCTCTTCAAACTTTTCAATACCTTCTCCAAGGTCTTTATCTACCATTTTAGTACCTCATTAGTTTTCAAATTCTTGACTACCGGACGCATTCAAACGTTTCAAAGCTTCTAGTTCTTGCTGTAATTTAAGAACTTCTAAACGCTTCTTTCTCAATTCTAATTCATACAAACTATTGCAGTTTATTCTTTCTTTCGGTTTATCTAGAGGAATAGTAATCCTCGCGTAAACACCAATATCTCTAGAACTATCCATATCGTTATAGCCGCCAAATGGCTTTTGGTAGTTATCAATAACACCGGTTATTCCAAACTCTAAGTTTGTAGCGCCACCAATAGAATTCTTACAATCTAAGTCACCAGCACGAATACTGTCTTGCCCATAAGATTGTGAAGCGCCTGGCAAAGTAAGACCAATACCCGATTGATCTGCGACTGCGGCACTCGCAAAGCAAAAGGCTATAATAATATAAGTAAGAGCTTTCATAGTCATTTTTTCCAATTCTTGAATTTAGAACAAATACGCGAAGAAATAGCAGTTCTCGTAGCAGTGCCTTTTTTTAATTTAGATTGCGAGCAGACATATACAGCTTTATTTTTATCTATATCCCTTATAAAAACGTCAAAAGTGACTGTGCTTAAGTATGGTATTTTAAAAATGGTGTAGTTAGAAACAAAAGGAATAGAATTCCATTCTGAATCAAATACACCTATTTCATAAAAATCAACATCTTCTCTTTTGTTGAACATGGTCATAGTTGTTTTATGCAATCCATCTAAGTAAGATGGTTCCAAAACTGGATACGTTGGAACCATCTCGTGGGCAGATACAGCACTAGACAAAATCAAACCAATAGAAATAATAAATCTTTTCATAATATCCCAATTGTTATTTACTGAGCAATGCACTCAGCCACTACTAACGCAGTGTAATTACCGCCTGGGAATGATTTGTTGCCGCCCATAGTTGCAATAGAAGAAGTTTCAAACCAAGTAGATCCAGTAGCAGTCATATCATATCTGTCTGTCATACCGAGTTCAATTTTATTTGTCTCATATACGCCCATTGATGTAGCATCAGATATGGCTTTAACTGTTGTGTCACCAGACCATGATATAACATCTGGTAGTGTCGGGCTTGAAGAGAAAGAGTTTGGTGCGGTAATATTTACGTAATACGCGTCAGCCAATGATACGTCTACTCGAATTACAGCATTTTCACCACCGTCTTGTGCAGAAGTTGTTAGTGTGTACGCGTTCGGGTTACTAAAGGTACCCGCCATATCGGTTTGTATAATGCACCGTGATTGTACTACACCGTTAATTTGTGTTTCAGCTTGCCCTTGAGCAATAGTTGCGAATAATAAAAATGTTCCTGCTATAGTAGTTAATTTTAGCATGGGTTACTCTCCTTTCTTTAGGTTATATTGTGAATCCACCATTTGCTGATGTAGCAATTGCTGGGCAAAACCATTACGTAAACCACGTTTATTATCAGGGAGTTTAGTATCTTCTAAAACTACCGTGTCATTATAATAGCCACCTGCTATACTAGCAGAATAATATCCTTGTGTTATAATCGATCTGTTTGAAGCGCTATTCATAAGTTCAATTGCTTGTGTCTCTGCAAATAAAGCGGCTGTATCAGATATAGACATAGCTTTCGACAATCTATACTTCCGCTTTAGTTCTTCTTCTTCTTTCTTTTTTTCGTCTTCGTCTAACACTTCTTCATTTTCTTCTAGAATCACACTTCTATCTAAATCAACGTTTTCGTCTTTCATAGCATCGTATATACTATCTAAATCAAACTCGTATATATCTGGAATTGTTGTCGTGTAACCAGGACAATTCGGATCAAACTGCGCGTCAAAGCATGGTGTTACTTTATAGGTATACATCACACTAGCTTCATACACGCTGCCAATGCCCTCTACTTCTATACTACCAGCACCCCATAAAACTCTAGGGATATCTCCAACGGGTACGGCTTTATTAATTTGTGTTCCTGTTAAAGAACCTGGCAACCAATCATCTCTTTCTCTAAAGATATAACCAATACCATCTATATTTTCATTTTGCACATAGACTGTTGTTGTGTCTTCAGTTTCTTTTTCTATACGATAACTATAGATAACGTTTTGTATATCAAGACCAGCTGGATCGGGCAGAACATCAGGCATTGACCATATCAGAGACTGATCAGTTATAGCATTACCTGTAGTACCATAATACGGCGCAATACTATCAGAGTAAGAGTAGGAAGGCAAGGAAACCAAGCCCACCAAAAAGAGTAGCTTTATCCGCATTAACAGGTCCTATCGTTTTTAATTCTTTTTCAGTTTCTTCAACATGTGTTTCCCAACCCAATTTAGCTGCGTCGCCAATTTGGCCTTCGTACGGACATGGTGTCCCGGCGTGATTCATGGCCTCAAATACTAATGGATCTTGGCACATCACAGATACCGCAGCAACTTTCATGCCCATATCATACAGCACTTTAGAGTTCTTTAGTCGTTGGCAATTCTCTTCTGTGAATGTAGTACCCATAGAAATACCAAGAATTTGAGTTTGTACTGCACCCGATACACCGATAGTGCACAAATCGTTATTAGTACCAGCACTAAATTGAGGTGAAATAGCTGATGGAGGCGGTTGAGTAATATTCGTATTCATGTTGCCGCTAGTTGTAACATTACTGTTGTTATCTGACTGAGTGCATACATAACCTTCTGGACATTCGTCCGCAGCTTCAGCTTGGCTCATTGTTGCAAATAACAATATTTTTGCCATCACTACAGCCGCAAGAAAGGTTACTACTGATAGTCTCATTACATTTCTCCATTTTTAATCATAAAATAGCGTTATGCTTTATTTATACACCAATCGTTCTAGGAACATAAATAATAGTGTTGTAATGTTTATGTGATAAAATTAATCGTTAAGGATAATAATAAGATGAACACAAACGAATATGATATTAAAGTAATACGAGTAGTTGATGGTGATACCGTAGATGTAGATATTGATCTGGGTTTTGGTGTAACTTTATCAGACGAACGCGTACGCATTATGGGCATCGATACGCCTGAATCGCGTACATCAGATAGAGTTGAGAAGCTATTTGGCAAAGCAGCAAGCCGTCGTTTAGGTGAACTACTGCAAGATGGTGCCAAGCTTATCACTACAGAAGATAAGTCGGGCGAAGACATGAAAGGCAAATTTGGCCGCATTCTAGGCGATTTTCGAGCTGCAGATGGGCGTCTAGTGACTCAGATTATGTCTGAAGAAGGTCACTGTGTACCATATCACGGTGGATCAAAAGATGACACACAGGCCCAGCATGAGGCAAATAGAGTACGTCTTTTGGCAGAAGGTGTCGTAAATCAAGCAGATTATGACAAAATGGTGCTTGCAGAGGCAAATGAGAAGAAATAAGGCAATTAATTTCATTTAATATGAAATAAGGGGTTGACAGTTACGTTCTAAGATGATATAATGGTAATATAAATTGATAAAGAGGCTACATTATGACCAATATGACCAACATAATATCAGACATCAAGGACACAGTTGCTCCCCTAATGAATAAGTGGGTTGACGATCGTACAGCTTATGTTATGAATATCAAAAAGGTTTATCTGTCAATAGAAGACGATGCATTCCTTGAAGAATTCGCAAAACATAAATCTGACAATCGTTATCTTTCTAAGTCTACGTTCAAGTTCATTACGATGATCGGCAAAGGTTTCACTAAAGGTGATATCCAGTTAGCTATATATGAAGGTGAGCCTAACATACGCGTTAAGATGCAAAAAGATGCAGCTCACAAGCTAGCTAAGATTGATGTAGCGGTCAAAAAGAAGATTACCTTCGAAGTTAACTCAGTTGAGAAGCTCTTCGTAGAACAGGGCAAGGACGGCTTCATTGAAGGGGCTTGGAAGCTTAACGGAGAGAAGATCTTCTCATTCGATACCATCTACGCAGGCGGATATAACATCCAATGCCTCCACGTTCGCACTAAATACAAACTCAAATAAGTCTAAGAAATGGCTTTCTTATATCATAACGGTATAAGAAAGCTCATTCTTTTGTTGACACTTACGTTCTAAGATGATATAATAGACATATAAACTGAAAAAAGACGGATATATTATGACTCAAATCAATGGCGATTACGATAACAACGAATTCTTCAAAGCGCTCCTTGAAGCCCTAGAGCCGCTTGGCTTTGAAGACATTTCTTATGGTAACGACGCGTGTCCTTCTATTGGGCTCGAGTTTGAAGGTGATGGCTTGCTTCAGTGCTTCATTGAGTACAAAGACAAAGACCTACGTGAGGTTGATGATCAAGATGTAGTCATAGCAACATATAGTGTTGGTGGAGACTTCGTGCACTCAATGAGCTTGCAAGATTTCAATCTGAAGAAATCAGTCTTCTTATGTACTAAGATGATTAGTTATATAGAGGAAGGTTCTTATAACAAAGTGATCTAATAAAGCTCAATATTTAGTTGACACTTATCATCTAAAATGATATAATATACTTATAAATTGAGTTAAGGAATACATTATGGATCGCATTACAATGAAGAAGAAAGCAGCCCTAGGGTTCTTTGATACTAAAGCTGCTGATGATACTTGGCGCAAAATAGGCTCTTTCTCTAAGTTGCAAGTGTGGGTTGACGACTCTATGATGGAAGAGGGTTACCTTGAAGTCGACGTGGTGGATACCTTCGTGGTTCACGGAAGAAGCCCCCAGCGCGTCAAGAGAGTCCTCTCAATACAGCTATCTACTGCTGAATTCAACAATGCTTTCCACATTGATATGACTCAACTCGACTATCGTTATGCAGGAAGAGGCATAGCTGCTAAAGCCTACCGTTACATAATGCGCAAACTAGGCATCATTCTTCAAGCAGGATCTTGCCAGTCTCAAGGCGGCCGTAAAGTTTGGTTCGATCTTGCTAAAATGTCAGATCTTAAAGTGTGGGCTCAAACGAAATACGGCAACGCTACTATCGTAGGGACTAACGATGAAGCTCGTGAGGTATCCCTCCCAAAGAAAGAAATATATGATAGTGAACGTGTTCAAACCTTCGTATTCGCATCAGCATAAGGAAACATTAGAATGATAGAATTTATAACGTTTGTGCAATCTGTACCTAACTTTGATGTTATAGTAGCAGTAGTTGTTATACTGGCACTTCTTCCTTGTGTTTTGCTTAACACTAAACGTTAATCCAAGAGGTTAGAGAATATGAGTAACGAAATTGATAAGACAGAAGAAGACGAAATTCTAGAAGCAATAATGGAAGCTCTTGACGCGTTAGATTTGCCCGCGTAGTTTAAGGTTTAAGTAATAAATAAAACATAGACTCATAACTAATAGGAACGATGTTTATGGCAATTACGATGACTTCTGCCGCAGAGCAGCATGTAACTAAGCATTTAGAAAATCGAAAGAAAGGTATCGGCATTCGTCTCGGCGTGCGCACTACTGGATGTTCAGGGTTTTCATATGTGATAGAATTCGTCGATGAAAAAACACCTGAAGATCTGATTTTCAAGTGTGGTAATGTTGAAGTAATGGTAGATCCTAAAAGTAACATTTATTTAGATGGAACTGTATTAGACTATGCTAAAGAAGGATTTAACGAAGGATTTGTATTTAAAAATCCTAATGTAGATGCAGAGTGTGGTTGCGGGGAGAGTTTTACAGTATGAATGATATTGAGGTTGCGGGTGGCAAAGCCAAAGAACGTGAAATAGCGGAAGCTACAATATGTTGGTGTATTAAGAAATTGTTGCCTCGCGTCCGTACCCTCACTATCGAGGTAAAGATTAAGCCTCTTAAAGGAGCAATGGGCTACTGCCTTAACACAGATGATAATAAAACATTTGAGCTTGAGATAAATAAAGGCATGAGTCTTTTTGATCTTATAAGCACTATTTGCCACGAGATGGTTCATGTCAAACAATACTACCGCCGGGAAATGCGAGTTGTTGGCAACAATGAATTGATTATGTGGAAAACTAAAGCCATAAAAGATGGCGTAGATTATATGGACTTACCTTGGGAAAAAGAAGCTTTTAAAAAGGAATGCAAATTAGCTATGGAATGCTTCAAACAATTAAGTGTTTCTTGTTAAAACAGTTGACATTTCTTAGAAACAGTATATATTAGTAATAACGGAGGAAACAATGGAAGATCTCGCAGCTTTAACACTAGATCAAATTAACGAACTTAGTACCGACGCCGGCTTTCCGCAGGAGATACTTACTTGTTCATTCAATGAAGTAAACGCGTCTGATGAATACCAATATAATATATCGTATTTTTCGCCAATACGTGAAGAAGTTGTTATTAATCATGCTTTCGTAGATCTTGATCTGCAAGGTGATGTAAGATTGTCAATGGCAGAAATTAGTCTTGGCGATTTAAACTTGCGCGAAACTGATGAACAAATTGCTGCTCGTACCACAGACAATAACGAAGATAGATAATAACTTAAATAATGGAGATTTATGAAACCAACTAAAAACTTTGTACTAGTAGCCGATGCTGGCGATGATGTTAATAAAACAACCGCCGGCGGAATCATTCTACAAACAGCTGTAGAAACAGGTTCAAAGCCTGGACTTGTTTTATCAGTAGGACCTGCTGCTATTACTGTAAAAGCATTAGACAAGGTCGCGTTAGATTGGAGCAAAGGTATGCCTATCACCATCGAAGGTGAAAAAGCAATTTTAATATCAGAGGATTTTATTTACGGCGTGTATTAATAGATAATAAGCAAAGGGGTGGTTCTATGAGCCGCCCCTTTATTGTTTAGTTATGCTTTATTTTTCCATGCATCAGCACCAAAAAACGCACCAACTAAAGCTGAAATTGCAACAAAATATGTTGGCGCAATATCACCTACAATACCTGCTGCTGAATCTAGACCTAAGTACGATGTTAATACAATAGCAAACGGATATAACAACATGCCCATTAGAGCAAACCATGTCATTTTACGCATTGCGTCGCGCTGGGCATCTTGATCTTCTAATGCTTTACGTCTAAACTCAAGTGCCATGTCCATTTCTTCTTTACTAATATGGCCATCACCGTTAGCGTCCATGCCTTCTACTGCGTCAGCATCGATAGTTTTCTTTGTCATACTGTTTCTCCAAATACGTTAAAAAAATGCATAACAAAGAATAGTGTTTCAATAAAACTATTTATAAATAAAAGGAACAAGCAATTAAGACCGCATGTTCATAGATAATAAATAAGACATATGCTAATAGTCAAAATTAAAGGAGACGAAGATGGCAATTAAAGTAAATGGTACAGAAGTCATTAGCACCACTCGTGTGTTATCGAACATTACAGATGCTGATGCAGCTTCAGAAACTGTTATCAATAATGCAGTAATAAACAATAATAATGTCCTGCGCATTTATAATTCAGCCGGTGTTGAAGTTAGAACACTATTTTGTGCTGGTACTGCGTAATCTAAGGATATTTCAAAATGACAGTCAGAACACCATTATATTACCTAGCACCAACAGGTCAGCCCCAAGCACAAATATATCCGTTCACGACAACTATGATGACCCAGCTAAAAGAAATGGCTGGGCACGCGTATGCACTTAATCCGAATCCTCGTATAGAAGTTAATTCTGGAGTTGGAACTGTATTAGCTAATCAGCCGTTCGTAGATACTTATATGATTGCTGGCGCCAGTACTACTAATGTATCTGGGTACGCTACAGAAGCAGCAACCCCGAATATTTCTATGGTTACAGAAAACTATTCTAGGCTTACAATTGTAACAGACGCGGTTTCTTTACCTACCGGCGATACTAACAACCATCAGTATCCACTATACTTGTACAGTCCGACAGGCGATGATATAGATATTGGTTTTAGATCTATGACTGTTACGGATTTTGTTGATACATTCATAACAGCTGATGTGTTAGCTCAATTTGGCGGTGGCGGTCAAAGTTTAGCGAAAGGTGGTACTTATTATGTAACTAATGATGCCACCCCGAATCAAGGTACATTAACGGGCACTACACATTTCGCGCAGAACAAAGTAGCAGATGTTGCTGCTTATACAGCTGGCGGTATTCCAGAAACAACAAACCAAGTTAATATTCAAAGTTATTACATAGCTAAAGTAAATTATTCACCAACCGTAAATGGTTTATGGGACACAGGCGCATTATATGATTTGCCTTTGTATTTTGATGCTGGTACTGATCAAATTAAACAGCATACACCCGCTACTTGGGCTACTTTGCTAAATCCGTTTCTAAGATATTTCTTAAGTCCTAGTGGTGGTACTCAATATGCTATATCGTACAACGTAGATGGTGCAGACGGCGTTACTAACGGTTTAGTTTATACCGACACGAGAACTGAAGGCGTAGGCGGCAGCGGATATAATACGCGATTTGTAGGTGTTGACGATTATCGTACTCAGGAATTTCCTAACGGCACAGCATCAGTCATTTCAAGCAAAAGATTTAAAATACATCAAGGACCTGGCTCGGCCCCAGTTGCAATGCCGAATACACCGTATGTGGTCAGCGCTGTTTCTAGTGGACTTAGCGGAAGCTGTACAGCAAAAATAAACGTTAACAGTAATGGTAGTATCACCGGAACTGGCACTAACGGTAACCCAAGCAGTGATGGTAGTTTGCCACAGACTTGGTATTCAGGCGGCAACCCTGAGTTGTATCAGGTAAGATGGAATTATGGTGCTATCACTAACGGCGGTACTGTCACCTCTGCTGGCAACAACGTCTGGTTAGGTTTAAATATTTCTAGATCTTGGTCAATATACGACACTTCTAATTCTTCTGGTCAAAATACTATGTCAGGACTAATGGAAATAAGAGAAATAGCAACTGGTACTGTTTGGGCATCTGGCACTGTATATCTTTCTGCAGATCAAGAACCGTAAATTAAATTTGAGGAGAACAATATGGCTGAGTTCAGCGGCAAGATTATAAATGCAGAATACATGGACGCAGAGTATTCTATAATTAAAGTACAGTATGATAAAGACGGTAAGATCTTTGTATATAATTTGGACGCAGATCCAAACCACCCTGACTTTCAAGCATTAGAAGCTGAAGGTTGGGATACAGAAAAACTTGTAGAAGCAACAGCAGAATCTAAAAGGATGCAAGCTGCAGCTTGGAATGAAGAAATTAACAATGCAGCAAGAAAACTTTTTGGGTTGAAAGAACTCCAAGATGAAAAAGATCGGCTTACTAGTGAAGTAACAGGCCAAAAGAAAACCTTAGTTGGATTAGACAAAGCAGTTAACAATGTTATGTATGACTTTATCTTTGAAAAAAACGAAGATAAGGAAGAGCTATTTAAGTTTAAGCTTTGGGCTCTTGAACAAGTCTGTGTTAAATCTGCTGGCAAAGAAGTCAAGTCTTCTATTCGTAAAGCAAAGCGCATAACTAGCGCGATGAACATCGTAGATGGTTTAATGTAAAAGGTGCCATATATACATAATGAATTAAGTGTTATGGTAGACTTGTCGACGTATTGCAATGCGCAGTGCCCTCAGTGCCACAGAACAGATCAAGAAGATATTTCTAAAAGAGCATATTGGCTTCCTCTTGTTCAATGGTCATTAAAAACTTTTCAAAAAAGGTTTCCTCAACTATCACTGCACTCATACAGAAATATGAGTTTGTGCGGTACGTGGGGAGATCCTATGATGAATAAAGATATATTTAAAATCATAGAATATATCTTATCACACAGCAACATAATACTTACAGTCAATACAAATGGTAGCATGAGAGACGAAACTTTCTGGTGGGAGTTGGGCATGCTTGATTATAAGTATAATCACAGGCTAAACGTTATATTTGATATTGATGGAATTACACAAGAACAACACGCTACTTATAGAGTAGGAACAGAGCTTGATAAAGTATTAGAACATATGCAGGCTTACAGCGAGACGGGTGCTAGAGCAAAAGCTTTTACTATAGTATTTAAGCACAACGAAGATGATGTTAAAGAAATAGCAAAGTTAGCTTATAGCAACGGTGCGTGTAGGTTATATATACAACCATCTAATAGATTCGATAAAAATCCAGACACGTTTAGATATATACAGAAAAACAAAATAAAGAATTTACATCCCTCTACGAAGTATACTAAATTCAAAGAAATAATTTTAAGTGAAGAGATTTATAATGACGAAAAAAATAAGATGCTCTTTTTTTGAAAAAAACGAAGTTAACGTAAATCCAGACGGCCAAGTATATCCATGCTGTTTTTTTGCAAATACTCTATACCTCACAAAACAATTTGGTTATCCTAGTGCAGGTGATATTCCTTTACGCAACATCGATTCTACTTCTATACAAAACGGTCTCCAAAACTCTGAAAGTATTGCGATTGGTGTTTTAGATAATAATCCAATATATAAAGATTATGTAAAAAATGAAGCTGACTACAACTTAGATAATAAATCTATAAAAGAAATTTTAGACTCTGATTGGTTTAGTGATTTAGAAAAAGCTCGCGAAACGTGGGAGACTGCTCCGCAGGTTTGTAAAAATTGGTGCACTGTTAAATGAATTTAAATCTATATGATTTCTTTAATAGGTCTGGCAAGCCTGGCACAACGCGGTGGCCAACCCGCGCTGGCCCTAGATCTATTAATATGGATATAACAAATAGCTGTACATTAGCTTGTATTACGTGTGAAAGAACTCACCGTATAAGAAATGACGGAAAAGTTATAGGCACTATTTTATCACTGGCTGATTTTGAAAAATATATGCCTTGGTTTGACCATTTTGATTTCTGCGGCCAAGTTTCTGATCCTTCGATGCATCCTGAGTTTGATAAGATTTTAGAGTTAGTAGTTAAAAATAATAAAAGTGCAAGTGTTCATAACGCAGCTTCTCATAGGCCAGAGAGATGGTATAGAAAAATGTTTGATATATCGTCGGGTACTCAAATAGAATGGTTTTTTGGAATAGATGGGTTGCCAAAAGATTCTCACAAATATAGAACAAGACAAGATGGAGAAAAACTATTCGAGATGATGTCTATTGCATCAAAATACGATCCTGGATTTGCAATTAAATGGAAATATATTATATTTAAATATAATCAAAATGATGTAGAAGAGTGCAAGCAAATGGCTAAAGATTTGGGAATTATATTCAATACTGTTAATTCAAGAAGACATCCTCCAGGTTTAAGACCAGATGAAGAATTTACGTCAAACTTTGCTATGGGAAACACGTATTATGATCCAGATGAGTAACGTATTTAAACCAATTTGCTTGACTAAGCGTGAAGGGTTTGCTCACGCATGTTCAGGTCATATAATTCCATGCTGCCATCTTGATTTCCGAGGGAATACAGATCCTGTATATAAAGATTTACTTAAGGATGAATTAAAATTATCTAATAACGATAGCGTAGAAGACATATTAACTTCTGAAGAATGGTTAAATTTTGGCAATGCGGTTTTAAAAGGCTTAAATGAAGGAATTGAATACGCGCCAACATCATGCCAAAGAAAATGTGGACCTAAAGATGGATGGGATCCAAAACATGAGTTTGGTCTTAATGAGTATCCTAAGGATTGGAAATGAAGCATTATTGCGCAGCGCCGTTTACTCATATCTCTATAGATCCAAGAGGAGTATTACTTCCTTGTTGTAGATACCAAACGCCGTTGTCTAATTTAGATGATGAAAGAATAGATGAAGGTTGGAATAATCAAAACTTTCAAGATTTAAGAACTCAATTTTTAAATGGTGAAAAGCCGTCTGGGTGTTCAGATTGTTGGCGTGCTGAAGAATCAGGTAATCAAAGTTTAAGAAGTGTTATTAATGGCTGGTCTAAAGATAAGCATTTTGATTCTCCTGTAGTAGAATCTCCTCCTGTTTATTTTGAATTTAAAACAACAAACGTGTGCAATTTAAAGTGCAGAATGTGTGGTTCATTTAACTCTAGCCAAATTGCAAAAGAAACAGAAACAATGGAGACCCGTAAGCATTACTTAAAACACAAGATAATTGGTACACACCACGAACCAATTGTAAATGAATGGCTAAATACAGCTGAGTATATTCTTTTTGCTGGTGGTGAACCTTTTGTAAACGAAGAAATTAAAGAGATAATGACGTATATAGATGAGAATAATCTTAACGACATTACTACTTTAATGGTAACAAACGGTACTCACTGGAATGAAAAATTTGTAGAACAATTAAAGTCTTTGACT
>TARA_R110000822_G_scaffold245269_1_pt1 | contig 14064 bp, 20 predicted proteins | sample TARA_R110000822 | Tara Oceans TARA_R110000822 (sample SAMEA4397666) | marine metagenome | biome: Polar Biome; feature: [SRF] surface water layer (ENVO:00010504); material: water (ENVO:00002006), including particulate matter (ENVO:01000060) such as... | depth 5 m | reverse complement strand
ATCGGTGGTGCGTCCCGATGTTTCTTCAAACAAGGCCGCATCTTGCCGCTGCATCATTTGGCATTTAAAATCAGTGATCGCGCCACCGATATCGGTTGAAGCGTGGGCGCGGCCTTTACCTTTCAAGATAGCTTCAAACAATTCTCTAATCTGTTTCCAGCTTTCTTTACTGGCAATGCTTAGACCGTTTGCCACGTTGGCAGGTGTAGGCGATACAAGTTCCCGCCATGACACGTCTTTCTTTAACGCGTCCATAGCTTCCCCGAATACCTTTCCGGTGGCGTTCTCACTGTCATAGCGGGCAGTGTATGCGGTCTTGATTGAGGCAATAACTGCAGGCTGGATAAGTACGTTTGACATATTGTTTCCCTTCAAGAAACTTATAGGCGTTACCATGATCGGTCGCTCCTATAACTAATTAATGCCTGATATTCTTTACCATGTATATAGATGTAACCGCGTCATACCTTACCATAGTAGACTATAGCCTAAGCATTGACACGCGATACACTCAAACCAACTCAACCCAAACCAAACCGAACCAACTCAATCCGTTTAGGGAATTCCCTAAATCGCTGGTATCGGGGAGGCACCCCCGCCCCACCCCCGCGCTGTGACAATGGGACTCCGTATACGCTTTGTAATACTAATACACTCAAACGATTACAAAATTCTCAAAACCCCCCACCCTGTTTTTAAAACCCTTGTCAAAAAATTTTTTGTACCCTACTATTCAGTATCGGTTAACAACCTGCGATGTAATATGACAATGAATCTTACCCCAGAAGTGGGTGTACCCTTAGATGACGAGCCAAAACACATGTCTTTGCCAGATCGGGTTGAGGCAATGGACAACACAGTATCAGAATTAGAGGTACATGGGCTCACAATTGACTACGAGGAACAGGATAAAGAGGTTGCCGCCACTCTAGCCACCTCATATGCACAAGACCCTGACCTTACCGCTAATAAAGTTACACACGCTCGCGCGGCTACGTTGACCCCTGCAAGTATACGGCTAACAAAAAGCATAATAACAGAGTTTAATCACTCTGTGGTTGAATCTTCTAGGCAATTACGCAACTTAGTCACGAACAAACTAATACTTGAGACCGATAACCCCGATGCAAAAGTCCGTATGCGTGCATTAGAGCTACTAGGTAAGATATCGGACGTAGGTTTGTTCACTGAGAAGTCTGAAGTAACTATTACACACCAGACAACGGACGATATTAAAGAAAAATTACGCGTAAAGCTCGCTAAATTGGTAAATCCAGAGCCAGAAGTTGAGGATGCAGTGCTGTTGGAGGGCAAAGCAGTAGATATAGACGAAGAATTTGGGTTTGATGACGATGACTGAAGGTTTAGACTTCACCGAATCCGAAATTCAGACTATGTTAGACAATCTAGACGTGTATTCTCCTGAAGAAGTGGCAGAGATTGATCGTATGGTGGAGGAATTGTCCGCCAGAACCCGTAACAGGCACGCACATAACGATTTAATAGCCTTCTGCAAGGCTATGATGCCTGATTATATAGTAGGTAAACACCACCGAATACTCGCAAACATGCTTATGGCTATTGAAGCAGGGAATAAAGACCGTATTTGCGTCAATATACCCCCCAGACATGGTAAATCACAGCTAGTTTCCATCATGTATCCTGCTTGGTTTCTCGGTAGAAACCCTAATAAGAAGGTTATGATGGTGTCTCACACGACTGATTTGGCAGTAGATTTTGGGCGTAAAGTGCGTAATTTGATCGCCACAAGCGAGTATAGTTCGATATTTCCTACTGTGAGGCTCGCGCAAGACAGCAAATCTGCAGGTAGGTGGAATACAAATGTCGGCGGTGAATACTATGCTTGCGGTATCGGTTCTGCTCTCGCTGGTCGCGGTGCTGATCTTTTGCTTGTTGATGATCCTCATTCTGAGCAGGATGTTATTAACGGTAACTTCTCTGTCTTTGAAAAGGCCTACGAGTGGTTCACTTTCGGAGCGCGTACCCGACTCATGCCGGGAGGAAGGGTAGCTATAATTCAAACTCGTTGGCATATGGACGATCTTACGGGGCGTGTTGTCAAAGATATGTCTAATAATGAACGGTCTGATCAGTATGAAGTTGTTGAATTCCCAGCAATATTAGACATAAAAAATAAAAAAACAGGTAAACAAGTTAAAAAACCCCTGTGGCCTGAGTTCTTTGATATGGAGGCGTTACTGCGCACTAAGGCCTCTATGCCTGTGTTTCAGTGGAACGCGCAGTATCAACAGCAACCTACCGCTGAAGAAGCCGCACTTGTTAAACGAGAATGGTGGAGGGAGTGGACCGAGGAACGTCCTCCTTCTTGTGAGTACATCATAATGTCGCTTGATGCCGCTGCCGAGAAACATAACCGTGCAGACTATACAGCCCTTACTACGTGGGGGGTGTTTTTAAATGAAGAAGACTCCACATATAATCTTATATTGTTAAATAGCATAAAACAGCGTATGGAGTTCCCAGAACTTAAAACGCTTGCCATGGAAGAATACAACGAATGGGAACCAGATTCGTTTATTGTAGAGAAGAAAAGTTCAGGTGTAGCTCTGTATCAGGAGATGCGGCGTATGGGTTTACCTGTGTCTGAATACACTCCACATAGAGGATCAGGAGATAAACTGGCCCGTCTAAATGCTGTAGCAGACATAATAAGATCAGGGCTGTGTTGGATTCCTCAGACACGTTGGGCGGAAGAAGTTGTAGAAGAGATAGCAGGGTTCCCGTTTATGAGTAATGATGACCTTGTGGATTCAACGGTTATGGCGTTAATGCGGTTTAGGCAAGGCGGGTTTATACGGTTGCCTTCAGATGAACCCGAAGACGAAGTATACTTTAAACAACGCCGCGGCGGATATTATTAGGAGATTTTGTAGTGGCTATTGAAAGAGGTTTATACGCTTCCCCGTTGGGTATGAGTGGTTTAGACGGCGTTGAGGAAATGGAAATCCCAGAAATGGAGATTGAAATTGTCGATCCAGAAGCTGTTACTCTATCTGATGGTAGTATGGAGATAACACTTATTCCGGGTATGGACGCGGATATGGGTGCGTTTGATTCTAATTTAGCTGAATCTATGGAAGAGAAAGAGCTAAATTTACTGTCAAATGATCTTATTGGGCAAGTACAATCTGATGTAGATAGCCGCACCGATTGGGCAGATACTTTTGTAAAAGGCTTAGATGTATTAGGGTTTAAGTACGAGGAACGTACTGAGCCATGGGAAGGCGCTTGTGGGGTTAACTCTACAGTGTTGGCAGAAGCGGTTATTCGTTTCCAAGCAGAAACCATGTCTGAGACGTTTCCCCCCGCAGGACCAGTTAAAACTAAGATATTAGGCGAAGAGACTAAAGAAAAACAAGAAGCTGCCGACAGAGTACAGGCAGATATGAACTATGAGCTTACCGAGAACATGGTGGAGTACCGCCCTGAACACGAGCGTATGCTCTATAGTCTTGGCCTAGCTGGGTCAGCGTTTAAAAAGGTCTACTATGACCCGAATATTGGGCGGCAGGTAGCTCTGTATATATCAGCAGAAGATGTAATTGTCCCTTATGGCGCGTCTAATATTGAGTCAGCCGAGCGTGTTACGCACGTTATGCGTAAGACAAAGAACGAACTAAAGAAGTTACAGGCCGCAGGGTTTTATAAAGACATTGATCTTGGCGAGCCGGAATCTTTTCATACAGATATTGAGGAGAAAAAAGCCGAAGATGGCGGGTTTTCCCTCAGTAATGACGATAGATATACCCTTTATGAGGTACATGCTGACCTTTTGATTGAGGGTATAGATGACGAAGATGATATTGCTAGGCCTTATGTTGTTACTATTGAGCGTGGTAGTAGTGAGGTATTAGCCGTTCGTAGGAATTACAACGAAGATGACCCTCTCACTTTGAAGCGGCAGCACTTCGTACACTATGTTTATGTGCCCGGATTTGGCTTCTACGGCCTTGGATTGATCCATATCATCGGTGGGTACGCAAAAGCAGGGACTTCCTTGATACGGCAACTGGTTGACGCTGGAACCCTATCGAACCTCCCCGGAGGGTTAAAATCACGTGGACTTCGTATCAAGGGAGACGATACCCCGATTGAACCGGGAGAGTTCAAAGACGTAGATGTACCGTCTGGGAGCATACGTGATAACATTATGCCGCTTCCATATAAGGAGCCAAGTCAAACTCTCCTAGCTTTACTTAGTCAGATTACGCAAGAAGGGCGTAGGTTAGGCGCTATCAGTGATATGAACATCTCGGATATGTCGGCTAATGCCCCTGTAGGGACTACATTGGCTCTCTTAGAGCGTACTCTAAAGCCTATGGCAGCGGTACAGGCGCGCGTACACTACACTATGAAGCAGGAGTTTAAGCTACTCAAGGCTATCATGGCAGAGTACGCCCCTGTGGAGTACGCCTACGCCCCGCTGAGAGGCGAGGTGACCGCTAAGCGGGATGACTACATGATGGTCGATGTTATCCCTGTAAGCGACCCTAACAGCTCTACAATGGCTCAGAGAGTAGTGCAGTACCAAGCTGTACTACAAATGTCTGAAAAAGCCCCCCAGATATACAATCTGCCACAACTACACAGACAAATGATTGAAGTGTTGGGCGTGAGGAACGCGGATAAACTTGTACCAACTAAAGATGACGCCAAGCCTACGGACCCCGTAAGTGAGAATATGGATTCTTTGATGGGTAAACCGATGAGGGCGTTTATATATCAAGATCAACAGGCCCATATCACCACTCACCAAGCGTTCTTACAAGACCCAATGGTGGCACAAATGATCGGGCAGAACCCACAGGCAAAGCAGATTATGGCGTCTATGCAGGCGCACATAGCGGAGCATCTAGGGTTTCAGTACCGCGGTCAGATAGAAGAACGTCTTGGTGTTACGCTTCCCGCGCCTAACGAGGAGCTTCCAGAAGAAGTCGAAGTTCAACTTTCTAGACTTGTAGCAGATGCAGGAAAGCAACTTACGCAGATGCACCAAAAGCAGGCGGCAGAAAAACAGGCGCAACAGAAACAACAAGACCCAATTATCCAGATGAAGCAAGCCGAGCTTCAGATTAAGCAGGCAGAAGAAAAACGCAAAGCCGCTAAAGATCAGATGGATTCACAGGTTCGCCAAGCTGAGCTTCAGATGAAACAACAGAAGCTTACGCTTGATGCTAAGGTGGCTTCTGAGCAAATCAACATTGACAAAGCCGAATTAGCAATAGATGCTAAAAGACAAGGCGTAAAAGAAACATTTGCTAAGCGTGTAGAAGATAACAAGGTTGACTTAGAGTTAGCTAAGTTAAGGCAATCTAACGTAAACACAAAAAGGGAAAAATAATAATTTATGGCAAAAACCGTCTTTGACGTGCTGAAAAAGAAAATCGAGGATGACATATCCTCCGCACAAAGTTTCTTAACCGCGGGTTCCTCAAAGGATTACGCGGAATACCGAGAAGTTGTTGGATTAATTCGGGGTCTTGAATCTGGCAAACGATACGTAGAAGACCTCTCGCGCAATTACATGGAAGATGACGATGACTGAAACAATCATCAGCGATGCTGAACTAGAACTACAACTACCTAAACCTGTAGGTTATCGCGTACTAATAGCCCTACCACAGCCTGAAGAAACTGTATCAGGTACTTCTATTTTAAAAACAGATACCGCCAAAACACAAGACCACCTAATGTCCATTATCGGTTTGGTTGTTGATATGGGCGCTCAAGCCTACTACGACTCTGACCGTTTCCCTACTGGCGCATGGTGTGAAGTGGGGGATTATGTGATGTTTCGTATGAACTCTGGCACTCGTTTTACTATTGGGGGCGTAGAGTATCGGCTTATGAACGATGACAACATTGAAGCCGTTGTTAGTGATCCAACCGGAATTACGAGGGCATAATCATGGCATTTCAAAAAGTAGAGTTTGAGTTTCCCGACGATGAAGATACTAAATTAGAGGTAGAAGATTCTAGTGCAGTTGAAATTGATATCTCCGGTAAAAAAACTAAAGAAGATTTTATATCAGATGGAGCTACAGAAGATAAGCCTGAACGTAAAGTTGATCCTGTTGAAGATGACTTTGAAATTGAAGTTGTTGATGATACGCCAAAGGCTGACCGCAACCGCAAAGCTTCTGATCCACCGACTGAAGTTACAGATGAAGAGTTAGAGGACTATTCTGATAAAGTCCGAAAACGAATTCAGCATTTTAGTAAAGGTTACCATGACGAACGTAGAGCTAAAGAAGAAGCTCTTAGAGAACGTCAAGAGCTTGAGCGTGTTACCCAACAACTTATACACGAAAATAAAACTCTAAAAGGTAACGTTAACAAAAATCAAACAGCCCTTCTAGATCAGGCGAGAAAAAATTCTCAAGCTGAGACAGAAGATGCTAAACGTGAGTACAAGACAGCTTATGAAGCTGGTGATTCTGACGCTTTGCTAGATGCGCAAGAAAAGCTAACATCTGCTAAGTTAAAAGCCGATAAGCTAGCAAACTTCAAAGTACCCCCTTTACAGGAGGAGAAACCACTTGTACAACCACGGCAAGAGTCCGCCCCTACCGCAAACGTCGATGAACGAGCCCAAGAATGGCAAAAGGCTAATACTTGGTTCAACGTAGACGATGAGATGACAAGTTTAGCATTGGGGTTGCACAATAAACTTGTCAAACAGGGCGTAAGCCCACAAAGTGAAGAATACTACGAGACAATAGACACTCGTATGCGTCAAGTATTCCCGACTAATTTCGAGGATACAGAGCCGAAACGGAGAAAGACTAATGTAGTTGCCCCCGCAACGCGGAGCACGGCCCCTAAAAAGGTAACATTGAGCAGAACACAAGTCCAACTCGCAAAACGGCTGGGACTGACACCCCAACAATACGCCAAACAGGTTGCATTAGATATGAGGAATAACGATGGCTGAAAATCGCTTAGATCGTGAGCTTGATGCTCATTCAAAAACTGCCCGTAGGAAATCGTGGGAGCGTCCAGAGGTTCTACCTTCCCCCACACCAGAGGCCGGTTATGATTTTCATTGGGTACGTGTAAGTACTCAGGGCTTGGTTGATGCCACTAACGTGTCCTCAAAACTACGAGAAGGTTGGGAGCCTTGCAAGGCTGAAGACCACCCAGAAATTACTATGGTTACTGTAGAGCAGGAACGCTTTAGAGACAACGTGGTTATCGGTGGTTTGATGTTATGTAAAGCTCCAAAAGAGATGATTCATGAGCGAAATACCTACTATAGTACGCAGGCACAGTCGCAAATGCAGTCAGTCGATAACAACCTTATGAGAGAAAATGACCCTCGTATGCCGCTATTTAACGAGCGAAAAACGAAGGTTACTTTCGGTAAAGGAACTTAACTTAGGAGCTAAAAATGGCGTTTCCTACCGTTTCTGGCCCATACGGGCTACGACCACTAAATCTGGTCGGCGGAACCCCCTTCGCAGGGGCAACCCGTCATATGCCCATCGCTTCTGGCTATGCTACTGCTATTTATAATGGTGATGTAGTACAGTATAAGAACGATGGTACACTGATAATTACTACCCTACAAAACAACGCTGCACCTGTTGCAGGTGTTGTTGGCGTGTTCTTGGGTTGTACTTACACCGACCCTAATCTCGGGTATACTCTCTTTAGCCAATCTTACCCCGGTAATATTGCGGCTACAGACATTCGCGCATACGTGTGCGATGATCCTAATGCCCTGTTTAAGGTCGTTAGCTGTACGTCTGCAGCAGCAAACGGCGTAGCGGGTGGGTTGCTTCCAGCGTTTAAAGCTCGTACCAATTCAATCTCTAAGAACGCAGAGCTTGTATTGAATACAGGTGTAACCGCTTCTGGAAACAGTCGTATGGGTGTCTTTATCAACAACGTGGCAACCGCATTGCCAATGACCGTTGTAGATATGGTTGAAGGCACAGATAACGCTGCAGGGGAATCAGTAGAATTTATTGTTAAATTCACCGCTGGCTACCACCGTTATACTCATACTGTTGGTGTTTAAGGAGTTAACATAACATGGCAATTTCACGCGCCCAGCTACTAAAAGAGCTGCTTCCGGGCCTAAACGCACTGTTTGGGTTGGAATATGCAAAGTACGGTGAAGAACACACCGAAATCTTTGAAAACGAGTCCTCAGATAGAAGTTTTGAGGAAGAAACGAAATTGAGTGGATTTTCCGCTGCACCTGTCAAAAACGAAGGTTCTGCCATCGAATATGACAATGCACAGGAAGCATGGTCTGCTCGTTATACGCACGAGACTTTGCAATGGGTTTCTCAATCACTGAGGAAGCTATTGAGGATAACCTGTACGATTCTCTATCGGCTCGTTATACTAAAGCACTAGCTCGCGCTATGGCATACACCAAGCAAGTTAAAGCTGCGTCTATCATCAACAATGCGTTTGCCGCAGGAGTCACTTATGGTGACGGGCAACCTCTTTGTTCGACAGCGCACCCGCTTGTTTCTGGTGGCACTAACTCAAACCGTCCTACAGTTGCGGCTGACCTGAATGAAACTTCGCTAGAAGCGGCTATTATTCAGATTGCAGGCTGGACTGACGAACGTAGTTTGTTGATTGCTGCACGTCCACGTAAACTGGTCATTCCACCTGCCCTGCAATTCGTTGCAACACGGCTTCTGGACACTGATGGTCGCGTAGGCACCGCAGATAACGATATCAACGCTCTGCGTAACAACGGTTCGATCCCAGAAGGTTATGCTGTCAATCACTACCTGACAGACATTAACGCATGGTTCCTGATGACAGACGTTCCTAACGGGTTGAAGCACTTCACCCGTACCCCAATGTCTACATCTATGGATGCGGATTTTGATACTGGAAACAGTCGTTATAAAGCTCGTGAGCGTTATAGCTTCGGTGTATCTGATCCACTGGGTATCTTTGGTTCTCCCGGCGCATAAGCTGAGGGAAACTTGTTACAGGAGGGGCAGCTTCGGTTGCCCCTTTTCTTTTGTTTTATTGTGTGTATACTCTAGGCACCCCTGACAGCCGTAATATGCGGCTGACACTTGCCACGACAGGAGATATTCATGGCTAATACAACTTTTTCAGGCCCAATTCGGGCTGGCACTATCCGCGATACAACTGGAACAACTGTAGGAACTAACGTAGCTAACGTTGGTCAAGTTGTTATGTCGCAATCAATTATGATTGATGCTGAAGTAGGAGCGGGTACACTCGCATTTAATGTTGGTGTAATTCCTAAAAATTCACAACTACTAACCGCTACAATTAGAGTGGCTGTAGTTAGCAATGCTGGCGGCGCGGCTACTGTTTCAGTGGGTAAAACCGGTTCGGCGCAGTATTTGATCGCAAACACTAGTATTAAAGCTCTTGGGGAAACTTCATCCATCGCTAATGGTGCTTTGGATGAAGCAGACCGTTTTGATTCTGACACTCAGATTACAGCAACACTAATTTCTGCTGGAGCTACTGCAACGACAGGTCAGGTTACGGTTACATTTACTTATGTGCAAGCCAACAACCTACAAGACGGGTTAGTAATAGCTTAATAGGGCTAAGGAGTAAGTAGATGGCTGCTAATTTAGTACGAGCGTTTAACTTTGCCACAGGCGATACTGCGGCCCTTGTTGGACCTAACCGCGCCCGGATTCTTGGTGTGTTGGTTAACGCCGCCGCCGCTTGCACGTTTCAGTTACGTAATGGCACCGCCACTGGAGATATACTGTTAGACCTTACACTGCCTACAGGTTGGAACGATGTATATATCCCTGCTGACGGTATCCTAGCCACAGACGGTTGTTTTGTAGCTGCTTTAACTGGAGCAGGAAATAAAATAACCGTAATACTGGAGTAATCTTGTGCGGTCATATTTTAAAAAGGGTGGGGGAGTAAAATCCCCCGCTTGGACACGCAAAGCAGGCAAGAGTGAGTCCGGTGGACTTAATGCAAAAGGTGTTGCTAGTTACCGAAAAGCTAACCCCGGCAGTAAGTTAAAAACTGCGGTTACTACCAAACCCAGCAAACTTAAAAAAGGGTCTAAGGCCGCAAATCGGCGTAAGTCTTTCTGCGCCCGTATGTCGGGTATGAAGAAACGCAATACAAGTTCTAAGACGGCTAACGATCCAGATAGCCGTATTAACAAAAGTTTACGTAAATGGAATTGTTAGGAGTTACACTATGGACAACATGAAAAAAGGTATGGCTAATGTACGCCCTAAGCTACGTCCCGAAAATATAGGTGGGCCGGGTGGAAGTACTAGCGGGGTACTGGGGGACCAAGGTTCCGCATCGCAGATGGCTGAAATGATGGCTAAAAAGAAAAAACAAAAGATGGCTAGACAAAATTCTATGGTCGAAGCGCGCGAAGGTATGCCTAGCCCCGACGATAAGAACAAAAAAGCCAAGGCTATGCTCCAAAATATGAGTGTGGGTATGAACATGGGCGGCAAAGTACCCGGATATTCTCAGGGTAAAATGGTTCGCGGTTACGGTAAAGCCCGTGGTGGCAAAGCCTGTAAGATGCGTTAATGCGTAGGTATTACAAATCCGGTGGGTGTGGGTGTTCTTCTTGTAGCGGTAAAGGCTACAAGGAGGGTGGCACAGTCAAGGATGATTGCTACCGTAAAGTAAAAGCCTCGTATAAGGTTTTTCCTAGCGCGTATGCAAGTGGTGCCATAGCAAAGTGTAGGAAGAAGAAAGGCGGTAAATAATGGCTGTTCGTAAGACAGCAAAGGGAGCCGCCTTAAAACGTTGGTTTAAAGAGGATTGGAAAGACGTCCGCACAGGTAAAGAGTGTGGTCGGCAGGAGGGCGAGAAACGCGGTACACCGTACTGCAGGCCGTCTAAGCGCGTATCTAGCAAGACTCCTAAAACTAGCAGTGAAATGACAAAAACAGAGAAAAGTAAACGTATAGCGCAGAAAAAACGTTTAGGTCAGCCTGCGGGAAAACCTAAGCGTGTAGCCCCTGCAAAAAGGCGTAAGACATGACAACATCAGGAACCACCGCGTTCAATATGGACTTCACGGAAATTGCTGAAGAAGCATGGGAACGCGCGGGGCGTGAGCTTCGCAGTGGTTATGATTTACGCACCGCACGGCGATCCATGAATCTAATGACAATTGAGTGGCAGAACCGCGGCATAAATATGTGGACTATTGATTCTGGCACTGTAAATTTAGTGAAAGGTACTTCTAGGTACTCCTTACCACTAGATACTATTGATTTAATGGAACATCAAATACGTACTAATTCTGGTAGCGCCAGCACACAATCGGACTTAACCATAAGTAGGATTAGTGTATCCACGTATTCTTCTATACCTAACAAGTTAACAGAAGGGCGACCTATACAGTTATATATAGAACGCTTGCGTGCCGAACCACATGTTAACTTGTGGCCTGTACCAGACAATAACAACTATGTGTTATACTACTGGCGTATGCGCCGTATCCAAGATGCGGGAGCTGGAGCGGAAACTGCAGATATGCCGTTTCGGTTCCTACCATGTCTTGTGTCGGGGTTAGCGTATCATATAGCCGCAAAGGTTCCTGAGTTAGCTCAACGCGTCCCTATGCTAAAAGAAATGTATGACGAACAGTTTAACCTCGCCGCAGGGGAAGATCGGGAAAAAACAAATGCTCGCTTTGTGCCTAGAATAGGTAGGATCGGGTAATGGGCGCTAGGTTCGCTTCTTCTAAAAACGCGTTAGGTGTGTGCGATGTGTGTGGGTTTCAATACAGGCTACGTGAATTACGCGCGTTGTTTGTTAAAACTCGTAATACAAACCTGCGCGCTTGTAGAGAATGTTGGAACCCCAGCCACCCTCAACTTATGCTTGGGGATAAACCTGTTAACGATCCTCAAGCTATTCGTGACCCTAGACCAGATACAAGTTTAGGCCTTACAGGTACAAACAGTAGCAGAAATGTGCAGTGGGGGTGGAATCCCGTAGGTTTTTCTACATCGCCCTATTTTCTACTACCTAATAATTTACTGTGTACTACTGCACTTGGACAGGTTACCATAACTACTAATACTTAGGAGTTTACTATGAAAGCTAATAAAGATTCAAATGTCTTTGGGATGAAGGCGGTCAAAGTACACAAAGATAAAGGTGTATACCCCTGTCCTGAAGCGCCAAAGCCAGATATGAGCGGTGTAAAGACCAGCGGAATTAAAGTTCGTGGTACAGGCGCAGCTACAAAAGGTTTAATGGCTCGCGGTCCTATGGGGTAAGCTATGCGTAAGGGTAAGACGTTTACAGAAGCGCATAAAAAAGCGAAAAAGATAGGTACGTGATATGAACTATACCAATCTAACGCAAAACATCGAAGCCATCTGCGCGATGAATTTTTCAGCCGAGCAGCTAGCGTTGTTCGTACAACAAGCAGAGCAAAACATATATAATTATGTTCAAATACCTGCGCTGCGTAAAAATGTTACTGGTTTATTAACAATTGACAGTAAATATCTTACTGTGCCTAGTGATTTTTTATGGAGTTATAGTATTGCGATAGAAACCGCAACGGACACATGGGCGTTTTTAATTAACAAAGATGTTAATTTTATGCGTGAGGCTTACCCAAATTCTTCTGTAACTGGTGTACCAAAACACTACGGTTATTTTGACGCTACTAATTTTATATTAGCACCTACGCCTAGTGTAGCCTACAGTGTGGAGCTGCATTATGGATATTATCCAGAATCTATTGTAACTGCGGGAAATACGTGGCTTGGTGACGAGTTTGATTCTGCGTTGTTAAATGGGGCGCTAGTTGAAGCTATACGCTTTATGAAGGGCGAAGAAGATATGGTTGTTATGTATGATAAATTGTTTAGTCAATCAATGGCCCTGCTAAAACAGCTTGGCGATGGAAAACTACGCGAAGACGCGTATCGTTCAGGGCAACCTCGCGTGCCAGTGAAGTAGGAAAATACTATGTCCATAACTCAATCCATGTGTACCTCGTTCAAGAAAGCACTTCTTGATGGAGAGATGGACTTTAGTTCCAACACAACGCAAACGTTTTATATTGCTCTCTACACCGAAGACGCAGAGTTAGATGCCGATACTCAAGTGTATACAAATACTAATGAAGTAGTTGGTACAGCATACGTAGCGGGAGGAAAACTATTAACCATATCGCAAGCACCTATTACTAGCGGCACTACGGCGTACATAAACTTTGGCGATGCTACGTGGTTTTCTTCAACAATTACTGCCCGAGGAGCCCTAATATATAGAAACGCGCCGTCAAATGCTGCTGTCGCGGTACTCGATTTTGGTTCTAATAAATCAACTGCAGGCGCTAATTTTGTTATAGATTTTCCAACTACCGGAGTTAATACTGCATTAGTGAGAGTGCTGTAATGACTGTATTTGGGAACAGAGTAAAACAATATACCACTACAGTCGGTAACTCTAGCCCATTAACTTTGACCATTGCGGTAGAAGCGTATCAAACCATAGCCTCTGCAGGTATAACTGATACCAGTATTGTAAATTATGTTATAGAAGACGGACTTACGTGGGAGATAGGTACTGGGGTTGTAGGGTCTAGTGGTACTACTCTAACTAGAAACTTAATACAGTCTAGCACTGGATCGTTATTAGTTTTAACTGGAAGTGCTTATATTTTTCTCAGTACTGTAGCTAGTGATTTTGATAATATCCCTAACCAACAAGTTAATACGACTAGTAGCCCGAATTTTGCGGGGTTAACTGTTGGAGCCGCCGCACTTACGGGCAATACGCAACTTTGGGGAAACTTAACTGTTGGGTCAGCCTCCGTTCCATATGATGTAACTTTTAAGGGCGCTAATTTAAGTTTAGTGTGGGAGGGCGCTGCTAGTGAACTCAAATTTGCTAATAATGTTGAAGCTCGTTTTGGCGCTAACACTAATTTACGTGTATACTATGACAACGCATCGGCGGGTACTAGTTACATTAGGTCAGGTGCCGCTACTGATTTAGTTATTATGGGTGGTTCTAATGTAGACGTTGCTATAAAGG
>TARA_R110000822_G_scaffold100181_3_pt1 | contig 14067 bp, 16 predicted proteins | sample TARA_R110000822 | Tara Oceans TARA_R110000822 (sample SAMEA4397666) | marine metagenome | biome: Polar Biome; feature: [SRF] surface water layer (ENVO:00010504); material: water (ENVO:00002006), including particulate matter (ENVO:01000060) such as... | depth 5 m | reverse complement strand
ATCTTGAAAGGAAACAAGGACGATGGAACGGACCTTCACAGCCGTAATGCCGATATTCTGGGATGCGATCGTGACACCGCCAAGACTTGGTTTTATGCCTTTATCTATGGTGCGGGAACTGCTAAACTGGGAAGCATCTTGCTTGATACACCTCGTCGAGGAAAGCAGTCCCGCGACCAGTTCTTCAAGGCTATGCCTGCTCTACGCGCACTTGTGGCTGGGGTCAAACGAAGATGCTCTAGCCGTGGCTACCTTACAGGTCTCGACGGCCGCCGTCTCTACATTAGGTCAGAGCACGCTGCTCTCAACACGCTGCTTCAGTCTGCCGGGGCGGTCCTCATGAAGCAAGGCCTAGTCATACTCGACAAAGACCTACAGTCAACTGGAATGACACCTGGAGTGGACTATGAGTTCGTAGCTAATGTCCATGATGAGTGGCAGATCGAAACAACCAAAGGAACAGAACACGATGTCGGACAGAGAGCTGTTAGAGCAATTGTGGACGCAGGGGTACACTTCGGGTTTGGATGTCCCCTCGACGGGAACTACCAAGTCGGCAGCACCTGGGCAGAGACCCACTAAGGACCAGTTGTACTTCGAGGACTACGACAACGAATGGGATGAGTTCTGGGCTACGAGACTTCGTAATAAATATGGCATCAAGGAGCCAATGAGCAATGACTAAACCGACACTGCTAATCGATGGCGACATCGTACTGCATCGTGTGCTCGCTTCACAAGAGACAGACGTAGACTGGGGGGATGGTGTCTCAACCATCTACTCCGACCACGCTGAGTGTAAGAGGCACATCAGGAGAACCATACGTAAATGGTGTGAGAAGTTCGACACCAAAAGTTATCGATTAGCCCTCAGTGGCTCAGCTAACTTTCGGAAGGACCTCGACCCAGACTACAAGGGTAACCGGACAGGGCGGAAGCCTGTTGGATGGAAACCCCTCAAAGACTGGTTGTTCTCCCAGGGGAACACCAGGACACTAGGGGGTGTCGAAGCTGACGACCTCCTAGGCATCTGGGCTACCCACGGTGTCCTTCCAAACACCATCATTATCTCAGATGATAAGGACCTCAGGTCCATCCCAGGTAAACTGTATGTGCCACGCCTGGACGAAGTGATCGACATCTCAGTAGAAGAAGCTGACCAATACCATCTGGAGCAGACACTCACAGGGGACAGGACAGACAACTACAAGGGATGCCCTGGTTTCGGAGAGAAGAAGTCCGCTGCTCTCTTCGCTAAAGCTGAAGGTCCAATCTGGCCACTGATAGTGAAATGCTTTGAGAAGGCAGGTCTAACTGAGGACGATGCTCTACTGCAGGCTCGACTGGCCCGCATCCTACGCTTCGAAGACTACGACATGGCAAATAAGAAACCTATTCTATGGAGTCCAAAATGAGCTGGTGCGCATACTGCGGCATGGATGTGCCAAACCCTTGCCTTTACGACACTGACGCTGAAGCCTGCCAAGACAGTGATATGGTGACGAAGCCTCAGCACTACGCTCGGTGGAAGATTGAGCCTATCGACTTCATTATGAAGAACGAGATCCCCTGGGCTGAAGCTAACGCCATCAAATACATTATGAGGCACGATGCTAAGAACGGCTTAGAGGACCTGGAAAAGGCTAAGCGATACATAGACATGGCCATTGAGAAGGCCGGATACAACTAAACCCACTAAAGTCGCCCCCTAGGAGAACTACACATGAAACCACACGTCTCCACAGAACTCTTAGAGTATCTGAAGGCGACGTTCCCAGATCGCTGCCCCGACAAGACAGACCAGGAAAGAGAAATCTGGATGGCTGTTGGGGCAGTTACTGTGGTTCGTCATCTCGAAGCCTTAGAGCGAGCCCAAGTAGCGGAAGCACTGGGCCGCAAAACAACTGTAAAAGGATAACATCATGTGCATGTCAGCACTTATGCCGAAGCCAAAGATGCCCGAGATGAAGGACCCTAAGCTCCCTCGTCAGCCTATTCGGGACCAGAAGGCAGCTAACTTCAAGAACGAAGGCGCTCAGATCGGCTTTGGTCAGACAGGTCGCTCCGGCGGTCGTGGTCTTCGTATCAAACGCCCCGGCTCTGGTACAGCCTCATTCGGTAACATCGGTAACTCCGGTGGTTCCGCAGGTCCAGTATCTATCGGCGCTCAGGTTCCTCGTTAATGAACGAAGCTAATGGCCTTGCCCACGACCGTTATGAATACCTCATCCAGCACAGAGAACATGTGCTGCGAGTCGGTCGAGAGGTCGCATCACTCACGGTTCCACACTTACTGCCGCCACAGGGACATACCGCTACTAGCGACCTCCCGAAGCCGTACCAAAGTCTGGGATCAAGGGGCATTCGAAACCTATCAAGCAAACTGCTACTAACTCTCTTTCCTCCGAATACACCCTTCTTCAAATACTCGATCGATGACCTTGCTGTTATTGAGATCGAAGAAGAAGGCGGTCCAGAAGCACGCGGCCAGATCGAAGAGGGATTGTCCATAAGAGAGCGGGCTGTAATGAAAGAGGTTGAAGCCTCCTTCTTCCGTACCGCTGCCTTCGAGGCATTCCGTCAATTGCTCGTCGCAGGCAATGTCTGTATCTTTATTCCAGAAGCGGGTCACACGCAGGTCTTTCGTCTTGATACGTTCGTAGTGAAACGAGATCCTGAGGGCACTGTGCTCGAAGGGATCATCAAACAAAACTTTGCAATTATGTCTCTCGAAGAGCGAGCACAGAAGCTCGTAACCGCAGAGAACAACTCACAACAGGGCGAAGACAACATCGCTCTCTATACCTATATCCGCCGCACCAAGAAGGGCAAGTACGAAGTATGGCAGGAAGTGTCCGGGAAGATTATCCCAGGCACCAAATCCACATACGCTGAAGACCTTCTGCCTTACCGTTTCCTTCGGTTGACTAAGATCGACGGTGAGGACTATGGCCGGGGATATGGCGAAGAACTACTCGGGGACCTAGTGTCCTTTGAAGGGCTCTCACAGAGTCTCCTTGAAGGTGCCTCCATCATGTCACGCATGATCACTATGGTTTCACCGAATGGCACGACCAATGCCAAGGATGTCCAGAACGCTGAGAACGGCGATGTAATCTCTGGTAATCCTGAAGACGTTGCGATGCTCCAGGCTGAGAAGCGGGCTGACATGTCAGTTGCGCAGAACCAAGCTGAAGAGCTGAACAACAGGTTACAGTTTGCCTTCCTCTTGAATACAGCTATTCAACGGAACGGCGAGCGAGTTACGGCTGAAGAGATACGCTACATGGCCCAGGAGCTGGAGGACGGGCTTGGTGGTATGTACTCGCTGTTGGCACAAGAGTTCCAGCTACCGATGGTTCACATCTTTAGCGCACGTATGGAACGAAACCGACAGGTACCTGAGCTACCCAAGGACCTAGCTTCCCCTGCTATTGTAACGGGAATTGACGCACTGGGACGTGGACACGATCTACGGAACCTGGATATGTTCCTCGCGGGACTTGGTCAACAGTTCGGGCCTGAAGTACTTGGCCGCTACATCATGCTAAGCGAAGCCATCAAACGACGCGGAGTAGCTCTCGGTGTCGATATGAATGGACTAGTGAAATCCGAAGAGGAAGTCGCTCAAGCAGAGCAACAAGCACAGATGCAGCAACTCGCTCAAAATATGGGTCCTCAAGCAATCCAAGCTATGGCACAACTCCAGGGCAAGGATATGGACAACGAGTCCAAAGAAACTATCGCCGCCGCACAACAAGAAACCTAAAGGATAACTTATGGAAAAGGTCGTAGTACCTGCAGAAGAAGGCCTCGCGGCTAATGCAGGCCAGAAGAGTGCAGACAATACACCGACTGTCCAAGAAGTAGTTGGCCGCCCCGAGTGGCTGCCTGATAACTTCGAGTCGGTAGAAGCCTTCCTCGCCTCTAACAAAGAGCTGAGGGCTGATCATACCCGTAAATCACAAGAGCTGGCTGAACTCAAGAAGACAGCACTGCCTTCCGATGAAGGTAAGGATGCAGGTGATGATACCCCTACCGACGAGAAGAAGGCAGACGCAGGTGAACAATACCTCCCAGGTGTGGACAATGATATCGTCAAGGATATCTCTGACTACGCATGGGAAAATGGTAACCTAACTGATGATCACTATTCTAAACTCGAAGCCGCTGGCTATTCACGAGAAGTGGTCGATCAGTATATGGCAGGTCAAATCCAACAGGCTGCTGGTGCTCAGGACGCAATCCTGAATGCTGGCGGTGGACCAGAAGCTGTCCAGTCAATGTTCGACTGGGCTCAGTCCTCCCTTGATGCCGACACGGTAGACAACTATAACGCTAAGTTCGCTGCAGGTGGTGCCGATGCCATCATGGCTATGGAACACCTGAAGTCACGATACCATGACTCCGGTGTCGCACCAGCAGGTTCACGAGTAGTCGGAGCTAACGCTCCCGGTACACCTACAGCGACCTACAAGTCCATTGCAGAAATGTCAAGTGACATGAGCGACCCACGCTACAAGACTGACCCGGCCTTCCGGGCATCTGTAGCTGCTAAGCTAAATCGATCTGACATCCTCTAGTGAGATACCCGGCGCATAAGTCCAAGCGAAAGCAAGTGGCGGCGTCGGTTTTTATGATACAGTAGTTCAGTGGTAGAACTCCTAAGAGGCTTAGTGAGACCCAGGTTCGATTCCTGGCTGTATCCTATCAACAAACCATAGGTGAACCATGAGTACTCCGGCGTGGATGATCGCAGCCCAGACCTACAAAGGTGTTACTGAGGTTCGCGGCCACAAGCACAATAATAAAATCATCCTCGAATACTTCGATGCGGTGGGACACGGATATATCAAGAACGATGAGGTTCCTTGGTGCGCTGCCTTTGTGGGCGCGTGCTTAGAGGAAGCTAACTACAAGGGCACAGGAGCCCTCAACGCGCGGTCCTACCTCAAGTGGGGTAAGAAGGTAACCAAGCCACGGTATGGCGATGTGGTGGTCTTCTGGCGCGGTAAGAAGAACGGCTGGCAGGGACACGTAGCGTTCTTTGTCAAGGAGACGAAGAGTTACGTGTACGTCCTCGGAGGCAACCAGAATAATGAAGTCAATATCACACGGTATGCTAAGTCTCGTCTTCTCGGATATCGACGCCCCTCTACCATGTCTACTAGCCGTACTGTGGTTGGTGCTGCTGTGGGTGGGGTTAGCACAGGTGCAGCTACCGTAGCTGACACCTTACAGAAGACCCAGGAAACACTGCTAGGGATCCCTCTCGATTACGTACAGTATCTAGCAGTAGCACTCACAATCGCTGGGCTGGGCCTCGTGCTCTATGCTCGGTGGGATGACCTCAAGAACAAAGGAAGATAACATGCCGACACTGACAGAAATTAAGGACAGTGCTAAGCTGTTCTTCTACCGTAACAAGCCAATGTGCATCGCCTTCCTTATCGGCTTTGTGCTTGGCGCTATCATCCTGTAATGGGGTGGATCCTCGCCCTACTCGGGGGCAGACTCAAGCTGTTCCTGATCCTAGGTGCACTCGCAGGTGCACTCACAGTAGTATCAGGTGCGTATATCAAGGGACGACTAGACTGCGGTAATGCCGTAGCTCTCCAGAAGCTCCGCGATGAAAACAGAATACTCCGGAAGTCTATCCAGTTCCTACAAGAGGACGGGGAGCGTGCCGACAAGGACGCTGCAGATATGAAGGAGTACGACAAGAAGGCTGAAGACATTGAAGATAACATCACTGATGGTGATTGCTTCACTCGCGACGATGCTCGCAGGTTGCGAAGCCTCTGGGGCAAAACCTAAGCTGAACATGTCGGCTATCCCCTCGGACATCAAGCGGTGTATCCATAGGGTAGTGTCGAAACCTAAATCACTACGTACACGAAAGCAGGTAGCTCGGGCTCTCTCCCGACTGAAGCGATCTGAACGTAGCAAGACACGCTGCGGCAGGCGTTTGATAGCTCTCTATGAGAGTTACCGAGGGACGCTGTAGTGTTACTGGGGTCCCACAAGGATAGGATGAGGAATGATCAACCTCCATCCAAGAGCTAGTGTAAAGACTAGCCGCCCCTCCACAGATCGGTTGCCCCCACGGATCGTCGTCTCTCGTAAGAGAGGCGGTCAAGAACAAGAAGGGCAATTCGTATGGCCTCTCGGAGTCTATAAACGCCTCCAGCGAGACAACCTAATGATGCCCTTGAGTTCACTTTCAACAACTCAAGGATATCCATCATGGCTGACGCCAATCCATCCCGTTTAGGTCAAGCCGACCTTACCGGGGGTTCATACGCCAACGACAACGCTTTGTTTCTCAAGGTGTTCAGTGGGGAAGTGCTTACAGCATTTGCCCAGCAGACGGTAATGCTTCCGCGCCACACGGTTCGGACCATTGCCTCTGGTAAATCTGCACAGTTTCCCCGGGTGGGCCGCACGTCTGCGTCGTACCACACACCGGGTGCAGAACTGACCGGTAGTGCCATCGCGCACAATGAGAAGGTTATCACTATCGATGACCTGCTCGTCTCCGACAGCTTCATCTCGAATATCGATGAGGCTAAGAACCACTACGATGTTCGCTCCATCTATGCTACTGAGATGGGCGTAGCGCTTGCCAATCAAATGGACAAGCACATCATGCAGCAGTTCCTCATCGGCGCTGCAGTCTCGTCTTCGGACGTTACTGGAGAAGACTTCACTGGCACGATCGTCGATCGTACCGATGCTGGCTTGACCACACCTGCCTCCGACTCGTTCGAAGGTATGGCTAATGGTGCAAACCTAGTGAAGGCTATCGCCGCTGCGGCTACTCAGATGGACATCAAGAAGATTCCTGAAGAAGGTCGCTTCTTGGTAGTTCGTCCACAAGAGTATCATGCTCTAACCCAGCTCGACTCTCTCGTGGGTGCTGACTTCGCAATGCGCAATGCGTTCGCGAAGGAGACCGGTCGCGTCTTGATGATCTCAGGCTTTGAGATCGTTAAGTCGAATAACTTGCCAGACGCAGACTTGACCTCTTCGGGCTCGCCGATTGAGGGTGACGCTGCACAGCGACACTCGGTCAATGCTGCTACCACCACAGCGATCTTCGGACACGCTTCTGGTGTTGGTACTGTTAAGCTGCTTGATCTTTCCACTGAAATGGATTATCAAGTTAATCGCCAAGGTACACTAGTCGTTGCCAAGTACGCAATGGGCCACGGTGTTCTTCGCAGCGAAGCCTGCGGTCTTATCAAAGATATCGAAGGCAGCTAAGCTCAATAAAGGAGAATTATCGTTATGGCTAACTCTGGAACTAAAGTAGCAGTAGGCGACCTGATCGTCAACGAACACGATGCGGCAACCGCAGCCGTCGGCGTTTATGTCGGCGGCACTAAAGTGGTTGGGGCACAGGCAGCAGCGCAAGCTGATGTCACCCCCGCTGCTGACGGAACACTGGCAGGTACACGTTTGAATACGCTCCTCGCAGTGCTCCGGACGCATGGTCTCATCGCTACTTAACTCTAACCGGGGGGGCACTTTATGTGCCTCCCTTTTTTCGCTTAGGTCACACACACACACAAGGAACAACATCAATGGCATACCACGGTAACACACCAGCTATGGGCGCTGTGAAAGCGACCAAGCACGATACAAACACACAGAAAGCACGGGCGCTCTGGATTGGCACTGCAGGTACACTTTATGTGGAAACCGCAACCGGTCAGACGCTGACAGACTTCCCTGCTAAAGAAGGCCTGCTGCCACTCGTAGTGACCAAGGTCATGCTCGGTGGTACTGCAGATGACATCTGGTTACTGAGCTAACTGAAGGAGACACGGAATGTACCTCTCAGTAGGGATATCCCTTACCTATCCAGGATCAGCGGCCGCGTCCCTTACGGGAGCTGAAGCGTTTCTCGCAGACTATTCGAGCGACGGCCAAGGCTATGCGCACTATTTTTCCGGCGCTACACCAAGCGTGAAAATCAGAGACACCGCAACGCCTGCGAATAATGTAGACACGAGCCTTGCGTCCTTCGATGCTTATAACTCTGTACTCACATACACAAGCCCTAGCCCAAAGAACGTCATGCAGTCTGACGGGTATGTGAAGTATTCGGCGCATAATTTTGCAAGGTACAGTGAAGATGCCACTAACGTAGTTTGGCGTTTTGCGAATGCTGGTATGAACAGTGCCGATGGAGATGTTACGACGGCTCCTGACGGCTCAGCCACTGCTGACGGGTTCACCGAGGACACTAGCACCGGCGTTCATAGGGTATATTATTATGACGGAAGTACCGGACTAGTTGCAGGACTTGACTATCGTCTCGCCTTTCGGATTAAGGGGAACGGTAGGACTAAATTTTTCATCCAGAGCCCACCTCTTGGTAACGCTTCAACAGCAATCGATTTGGTCGCGGTCACGTCAAGCAATTCAAACTGGTCAATAACGGCATTACCTGATGATTGGTTTCTGGTAGAGGGCACAGCCACAGCGAGCGCATCAGGCCCATTTTCATTTTATACGATGTATGACGACGGCTCAGGTACAACGTACACCGGCGATGGGACTTCTGGGATGTATTGGTGGGGCCTTCAGCTTCATCGTGCACCAGCAGACGAAACCTACCTCCCCACGACCACCGCTGCACGCTACGCACTCCCAATTGAATATGACACAAGCAACGATGCCATTGGTGTTCTTGTCGAGCCTGCTGCTACTAATCTGCTCGTGCAATCGTCCTCCCACGCCACATCGTGGACCAACTCGGGTGGTTCTGTAACAGCCAACAATGCAACGGGTACAAGTGGTGAAATTGATGCGGACACTTTCGTAGAGACAGCAGCAACAACGTCTTACGCGCACTATCAGTCGGGCTCGTTTGGCACAAATCAACCGTTTGCCTTTTCAGTCGAATTAAATATGGTCAATCGTCGTTATGTGGCTCTAGCTGTCCACGCTAACAACGCGGTAGACGCTTGTGCGGCCATCTTTGATTTGCAGGCTGGTGGATCAACTGACACGGGTACAATCGGCACTTATTCAGCCGTTACCGCAGGCACGGAAGATTTAGGCAATGGATGGTACAAGTGCTATTTGACGGCCACAACAACCGGGGCAATTGGACAGGTTAAAGTATCTCCCGTTGATACGGCGACTGACACTTTAGTGGCATGGGGTGACTACGCATCCCCCGTTGGTGTGAATGGCGATTCCTACGAGATAGGAAATGCCCAACTTGAACTAGGCACCGTCGCCACATCCCCAATCGTAACGGCTGGCAGTACTGTGACGCGGTTGGTTGATAATATAACTATTGCAACAACCGCATTCCCTTACAGCTCGTCAGCATCGACAATGTTTGTTTTCGGGAAGTACGATAGACCTGTTTCAACGTTAATTCCTTTTGGATCAAGTTCCAGTTCCGTTGAAATAAGATCGCAAAGCTCTGACACAACTGCACTTGGAGTTGCGGGTGGGGATCTATTTGTAGTAGCTACTGCCGGTTCAGGTGCTTGGGACACAGGGTCGGGTGGTAAAGTAGCGCAAGCATTCGACGCAAGCAATTTATCGGTGTGCTTCAACAACGGGACAGTAGGAACCGATACAGGTACGTCAGCAAGCATCACGTACCTTTCTGTTGGCAGTAGAAGCGCAGGGGTTCTACCGTTTGGTGGCCACATCAAGTCCATCGCCTACATCCCAGAACGTATAACAGACGCTAACCTAGGGGTGATGACAACATGATAAACTTTGCAGTATGGGCTCCTTCTGAGGCAGCCTTTTGGCAGTCCTGGGAGACAGCCGGTATCATCGAGTATGTCGATGGCGTCCGCCAGTACACCTCGGGCTACCTCGGCATCTCTACGACCGCTGAAGGTGGCTGGCCCGGTATCATCGTGAAGACACCGGCAGTGTACGATGAAGAAGGTAACGAAGTCACCCCGGCTGTAATGGTCGATGGATGGCATACCAACGTCAGAGTACATGGTCCCCTTGTGGATCAAATGACAGTAGGTCTGGACCAGTACGAAGAAGATGGCGTAACACTCAAGGACATCTTCAGTCGCACCTGGGCCGTCAATATCTTCCTGTTGACCCAGCAGCCCTATGATCCAGCAACGGGTTTCCCTGCTGGTTACCGGAATGAAACTACAGGTGTCACTTATGCTGACACTAGGGACTTCACGTCGCCTAGCAATGTATGGGCGTAACAATGGAGGGGGGCTAGTCCCCTCTCCGTAACACTAAAGGAAACACTGATGGCACTTACTGCTACTACTGAACTGGAAGCCGTCAATGGGATGCTCGCAGCAATCTCTGAGGCTCCCGTCTCTAACCTCGATACCGATACAATTGATGATGCACTCATAGCACACGCAGTGTTACTGGATGTCTCTAAAGAAATACAGAACCAAGGGTGGCACTTCAACAAGGACTACGACTGGCCTATCTCAGTCAACGGTGACCTTAAGCTGCCATACCCTGCAACCGCAGCACACGTAGATCCTGTAGATCCTACAGTAGACCTGGTGAAGCGCGGCGCATTCTTCTGGGATCGCAAAGAGCGGTCCTTCACGTACACAGCCGGGTCAAGCTACAAGTTCATTGTGGTCTGGCTCCTCGACTATGAAGACCTCCCACAATCATTCCGTACCTGGATTGCTATGCGGGCCGCTAACCGGTTCGTCCAGCAACAGCTCGGTGACCAGGGTGCAGTCGCCTATTCTCGAGAAGAAATGGGAATGGCAATGGCTAATGCTAAGGCTGATGATCTACGTAGGTCAGACTCTAATATCCTACGGTCCTCTAACAGTGCACGGCGAGTGCATGGACGGAGAACAGCATGGCGCGGGTAGTCGGTAACGTCCCTAACTTCATCAATGGTATCTCACAACAACCAGCTCAGCTCCGGCTAAGCTCACAAGCTGAGAGCCAGACCAACTGCTACTCCACAGTAGCTAAAGGTCTCGTGGCTCGCCCTAGCACAGAGCACATCGCTAGGGTGTCTACAGCAAACTCTAATGACTCCTTCGTGCACTTCATCAACAGAGACACGACTGAGCAGTATGTGGTGGTGTATGATGATGCACATTCAGCAACATCCCCCAACGTACTCACAGTAAGCGAGCAGTCCCTCGCCAACTGGACTAACGTGACCGGGGCTACTGATGCTGAAGTCGCTCACACAGACGCTCTCCCATCCTACGATGGACACACAGCGTACACTCAGGTGACCTTCGATGGCACTCCGGGTGCAGCGATGACACTCGCTAACTTCCACACGATGGGGGCTACAGAAGCCTGGACGCTCTCTGTGTGGATGCGACTACGTACAGACACGACTCTAACCGATGTTGACAATAAGCTCACTCTAAGTGGAGCAGACTTTGCAGCTACGGTGGACCAAGCCTTCAACGCATTGGCCTACAATGTGTGGACGAAGGTCGAAGTAACAGGTACTTCTGTAGCGTCACCTACAGGCTCAGCGATCACTGCTGGTGTCTACTGTGACGAAGCGGTAGTAATCGACATAGCGGCTCCACAGTTCGAGCAAGCTAGTGCAGCAACACTTACTGTATGGGGATCGGCTAAGCCGAAACTGAAGATCTTTTCCCTGACCGGCGTCGAACAGCAGGTCTGGTGTCCCGATGGTGAAGCATACCTAGCAGCCGCAACGTCGCCTAACACGAACATCAAAGCACTCACAGTGGCCGACTACACCTTCCTAACCAATGGTGTCGTGCAGGTCGCTATGAACACTGCTGTGGCCTCTGCGGCAGCTAAGTACGAAGCACTGATAGCATTTGAGTCGATCCAACCAGGGACCACCCTGTCGATTGATGTGAATGGTACTACTGAGTGGACGGTGAGTGTCTCCGATACTGACCCTACTCATCTCGGTACAGCCTACCAGTGTGACCTAGCGTACACTGCGATGACTACCGGTGGCGGGACAGACTTCACTGCAGGCGACTGGTCCATCCAGGTGCTCGGCGGTGGAGCAGGGATCGGCAATACCATCTACCTCACGAACTCCACTACAGACTTCACCATCGCAGCCCGAGACGACGACAATGCTGAAGGCATCCGAGTCGTCAAGAGCGCTGTGCAGACCTTCGGTGAACTCCCACGGTGGGGCAAGGAGAACATGATAGTCCAAGTCAAGGGCAATGCAGATAACGACTGGTCATCCTTCTGGGTGAAGTTCGACGGTGCTGACGGTAGTGATGGTATCACTTCCTGGTCAGAAACCGTAGGCCCTGCCATTAACACAACATTCGACCTGGCTACCATGCCACAGATTGTCACTCGCAATGGATCTTCCACATTCACATGTCGTGAAGGCGAGTGGTCGGCACAGGTGGTCGGGGACGACACAACTAACGCACAGCCTTCCTTCGTGGGAGAGTACCTCAATGAGATATTCTTCACCGACGGTAGACTTGGGCTCCTCGCAGGTGAGAACGTGATTCTCTCGCAGGTCCAAGGTGCAGGGGATGGGATCTTCAACTTCTGGAGAACCTCAGTGACCAGCCTACTCGATGGTGACCCTATCGACGTAAGCTCCACGCATACCAAGGTGTCCATCTTGAGACATGCGGTTCCCTACCAAGAGCAGCTATTACTCTTCTCAGACCAGACACAGTTCCGGTTGACGAAGGGTGATATTCTAAGCCCGAAGACAGTTGGCATCGAGCCCATCACTGAGTTCGAGTCCAGCAGGGTTGCCAAACCGGCTGCAGTCGGTAACTTCGTCTTCTTTGTCGTGGAGAAGTCTGATTATGCTACAGTTCGTGAATACTTCATCGCATCGGACACTCGAAGCAATGACGCGCGGGAGATCACAGGCCATGTGCCAGAATATGTCCCATCAGATGTGGTTGCACTCCGGGGTTCCTCGAATGAAGACCTTCTCCTAATGCAGGTTGCATCCGAAGATGACTCGTTCTACTGTTACAAGTACTTCTGGTCCGGCGAACAGAAGGTCCAAAGTGCTTGGTTCAAGTGGACTTTCCCAGATGTCACTAAGATCCTGGGATACCAATTCTATGAGTCGCGCCTCTACATGCTTATGAAGAGAGCCGATGGGGTGTTTATCGAACGGATGGAACTAGACAGTGGTGCTCAGGATGACTCTGCTACAGGGTATAACCTGAGCACCGACCGTAAACTGTTAGACACTGCTAGTGAAGTATCCGCAGCATACAACTCGGGCACAGACCAAACAACATACACCTTCGCTACCATGACGTGGAAGTCGGTTCCTAATGTCATCGGTATCGCAGGAAACAGTGATACGCATCCACCAGGGTATGAGGTGACCATCGTAGGATCACCAACCTCTTACGATGCGAACACCATAATCCTCGAAGGGGACACCACAAGTGACACCTTCATGTTCGGACTAGCTGTCGAGAAGACCTACCAGCTCTCAGAGCTTTCTGTGAAAGCTACAGGTGATGGGAACGCTAAGGTTCCAATCGCTGAAGGTCGCCTACAGCTACAGCGTATCAAGTTCGTCTTCGCAGACTCAGGTTACTTTAAGTGGTCTGTAGTCCAACGAGGACGTGCAGAGACGAAGGAATACATCTACACAGGGCGAGCTGCAGGCTCTACGGAGAACACTGTCAATGAACTCCCGATTGAGGCGGGGGTCTTCTCAGTGCCCGTCCATAGCCGTAACTACCGTGTGTCGATCACTATGACATCCTCTTCCCCCATGCCCTTCCGCCTGCTCTCAGCAGACTGGACGGGTATGTTCCACGCAAGAGGTAAGCGTATATGACCTGGAGACTCGCTGACACTGATAGCGTTCTTCAGGTTGCTAAGGATCTACGGCAGGGAGATGTGGATGAAGGCATGGCCATGTATGGCGTTGATGCCCGTATCTACCTCCCTATCGCATATCAACCAAAGAGCACATGGGTGCTGAGCACAGTTAAAAGCGGGGACTTCGGCTTAGCCGGGGTCTCTGCGACTGGCACTGAAGGTGTCGGTCAGATATGGATGGTCTCTACTGACGCTATCTACGACAACAGGATGGAGTTCCTACGGGGAACCAAAGTG
>TARA_R110000822_G_scaffold97005_2_pt1 | contig 14124 bp, 8 predicted proteins | sample TARA_R110000822 | Tara Oceans TARA_R110000822 (sample SAMEA4397666) | marine metagenome | biome: Polar Biome; feature: [SRF] surface water layer (ENVO:00010504); material: water (ENVO:00002006), including particulate matter (ENVO:01000060) such as... | depth 5 m | reverse complement strand
CTAAAGTAGTTAGTAAAGTCTCAAAAACTCGTGTTGCTCCTACTCCTAATCCTATGGAGGAAAGGAAGGTAAAGAAGGACTTACCAGAAGAAGTTAAAAAGGCATTAGCACAAAAGAAAGAAGCAACTTCCGTTCCAGTAAGTATGCCTAAGATGAAGTATGAAGCACCCCCAGAAATGTCTAATTATTCATCTTGGGCGGATACTATGTTGCCTTCAGTCGCACCAGCAAAAGTTAGGAGAGGAGGCGGATACTTACAACAGTTAGAAGAACAGATATTTACTAAGGAAGAGATACAGCAAAAGCAGACAAGTCTGCGAGAAGGAGAAGCAGATAATCTTATGGACTTATTCCAAGCAGAAAAGAATGCTCCTTCATTACAAGAAGAAAACAACGCTGATAATCTTATAGATATGTTCCAATCTAAAACCTTTGCTAATAACCAAATTAGACCAGATGCTATCCTAACTCCGTCAAGAATTACAGTTAGGAAAAAGGGACAAGAATACGGAAGAGTTCCTACAACTTCTAAGACACTCCCTTCTTCCGCTCCTTATGGTAAATCACGACTTACAAATGAAGAGGTTAGGGTTCAAGGTAGAAGTAAGAAGGAAGTTAAAGGAGGTGAAATAGCATATGTAAAAAGTGGGTTCAATTATGTAGATGCTATAGTAGATGTAAAGTTATCTGCCGAAGAACTTGATACTCTTAAGAATAGACCATTACGAGATGAGGATGCGAAAAGACCCCCAAGCATCTTAGAAACTTCAATAATAAATCGTGCTGGTTATTCCAAAATAGCAGATATATACTATGCCCCAGACTTAGATAAGATACCAAGTGTTAGACGAGGTGGGACAGTCCAACTCCACTCCAGATGGGGATTGAAAGGTGCGAGAGGGCGTAAGAATACAGTTAAGGGAAAAGAGAAAGGAGTTCCAAATCCAGACTTACCAGATTTATTCTATCCTCAAGGTGATAGTAATTATGGTAATGAAACTTCGGTTTTACAAGCATCTTTACCTAAGAAAGTTTCTTTGGTGCTTCAAGGGGACGGAAAAACAGAACCTTTTAGGAAGGTATTTAGTAGAGATACAGAGTATAAAACTAAGTCCCTCAAACCCTCTTCATACGATAGGATAACTCCAGCAAGAAGAGGACAACCTATCCAAGTATTAGATACTACGCCAGGTAGTAAGGGAGAATTTGATAATATCGTATATCCTAATGCTGTTAGGGAAATTAGAGGGGATTTGAAGGAAGATAGAAAGAGAGATACTAAGGCACTAAAGGCAAGTATGGAAACTGGGACTTTTATAAACCAGATAAATCCTAACCAAGCACAAGGTAATTTTAGTAGAACTTCAAATGCTAAAAAGATTAGAAAAAAAGGAGGTGATACTTTCGGTCAAGAATTCCAAGATTATAAAAGGATTAACGAACCATTAGCAGTTCCATTTTTAACTGAACTTCGTGCTACTCATAATAGAGTAATTGCGGAAAAAGGTAAGAAACCAGTAGGTAGTAGTAATAAGTCTGGAGGCAACCAATTAAATCCAGATTTCCGTAGAGGAGCGAAAAGAACTGGATATACAGACTACCGAACTTACCAAGCACCAAGACAAGATGAAGGAGATTTTTTTGGCGAAGAAGATTTCACCTTAGGAAGTAATCAACTTGCCGACCTTCAAGAAGATACTGATTATAGAGGAGATAATGAAGGGGGATTAGTTGGGGGAGCAGATGTTATAGGAAAGCAGAAGAAGGGTAAGAGAACTTATCCTAAACCCAGTAAGAAAGACTTAGTAGAAAAACGAGGAGCAAATCCATTCGTAAGAGGTGGTAAGGAGCGAAAACTTACTGGGAAATTTGCTACGAGTGGTAAAGTAAGGAGAGAAAAAGATTACAAAGAACCAGATAAAGAGGAAAAGAAGAAAGCAGTAAAAAAGGTAGAATTTACTAAAGTCGGTGATATAGAGAAAGGGTCTGGTAAGAAAATAACAATTGCCGAAGGAGAATGGAATGGTTATGAGTTTATCTATAATGGAAAAACAAAAACCATAACTGCTGATGACCCTTCCCTTTTAGCACTTGGAGGAGGCGGTAAAAAAATATATTTTGATAAAGTCATTACTGGTAATGATACTAACAAGAAAGATACAGAAATAGTCCCAGTTCCTAAGGAAATCTTCCGTTCGGCACAATCTACAGTAGGAAGAGATAAAAAGATTGAAGGTAAGATGGTTGGTGGTGAAGCAACAGAGGCACAGAAAACCAAACTGAATGCTGGATTACTAAAAGGCATAGAAAGGCAAAAAGCAAGAAAGGAAGGTAAGAAGGTTGATGATACGAATGAAAGTGTTTTTACTAAGAAAGGGAAACAAGAGTTCGCAGATAAATACACCAGAAAGGGAGTTCCTAAGGAGGTTATCAAACGGTTCTTAGCAGAAGAGGTAAAAACAAGTCCAGATACTAAGTATAGTTCTAAGGATGACGCATTTACTAAAATGTCTAATAAACTTGAAAAATCCCTATCTTCTACTGGGACTGAAAAATATAAGAAGAAAGACGATGAGTATATTAAAAAAAGAAAGGAATTCCAAGACAAGTTTGCTGAATTTATGAAAACTGCTAATGCTAAACTGAAGTCTGGGACTGCTGGAGAGAATAAGAAAACTTCAGCACAGATGACTAAGAAACGAGAGAGATTAGACATTAACCTAAAAAAGTTAGCAGAGAAGTATGGAAAGTAAAAATAAACTCTTGGGATATATATATATGAGTGAAATGATGTTTGAGAAAGAGAGACCTAAGAAGGAACTTAGTAAAAGACAGAAGGACGCTCTTGCTAAGGGACGAGCGAAGTTAAAACAGAAGCGTATAGGAACTGTAATAGAAGAAAATGAAGTTAGTATTCCTCCGCCAAATCCATATAAAGCAAGACAAAGAGAAGAACGATTACTTAGGCAAAAGGTATTAGATGAAAAGCGTGAGATAGACATATATAATAAACTTATGAAAAAAGGAAACGATAAAATTAACCGCTTCAAAGAACTAAAATATAACTGGTTAGACCAAGCACCAAGTATGAAAGAATATAATGACTTCAAAGGTGTTTTAGATACTATTACCGAAGAAGATATCCTAACAGACAATCACCTAAGTAAGTTGGAATACGGACTTGATAGTTTTAGGGTAATAAATGGAAACCATAATGATACTAACGATGTAATCGCAGAAGAAGAATATGAAGAAGAAAGACCTACAACACCTACTCCAGACTTAGATAATGTTGTAGATATATACTAATATTTTTTTTGTTAGTAGATTATATATGAGCGGAAAAGAAAGACACGGAAAATTACTAACTAATGTTGCTATTAACAATAACCAAGCAAACGATATAGTGATAGATACTAAGGGATACCCTAACTGTAAAATCTTTGGATATTCTACTTCTAATGTTGATTTACGAGTTATAGGGAGTGATAAAGATACTCTAACTGGGGATTGGACTAAGGTTTCTATACTTACGAAAAGCGATAGTCATTTTGAAGGAACAGCATTCAATACTAACTCGTTTGACCTAATAACTCCTAATATGACTAATCCACCACGCTACTTACGAATTGGGAATATTAGTGGTGGTAATGCTACTGGAGTTCATCTATCGTATTCACTTTCATAAAAAAACATTTTTTAAATATATTTAAGAATTAGTTAAGAGGAGTATATACAGAGCATAATGGCGAACATAAGCACTAATGTAATGAATTCCCTTACTGAAGACCAGCAAACAGTAGCAAAAATAGATAAGGAAAGGTATAAGAGACTGAAAGGAGGTCTAAATTATATAGGTAAAGATATAGGACTAAAAGACTGGGAAGTTTTAATGGATATGGAATTAGAATTAGTATGCGGTCATACTAACAATCCACTCAAACATTTAATCAATCCTAAGTGTTATGAGGTAGAAGATGGAGTAGATAAGTATTCTTGCGTCTGCGGAAAACCGCATCTACACCATCTTAGTATATTAGAATTTAATAGTCAGTTATATATATTAGGAAGTAAGTGTGTCTTAGAATTAAAAAAAATCGCCGAAGTCAAAAACTTAGACCCAGAGATAAGAGAGAAGATTGGAGATTGGATAAAAGCGATAGACTTATATACAGCACAAAATAAATTTAAAAAATGTCTTGGGTGTAATGAACTCAAGGTTAGTAAAACTACGGAATATAAAGACCCAAGAAGGTTTCTAAGGTGTAATAAATGTGTTAATAAAAAGCGTGTCCTTTGTGGTAAATGTAATGTATGGAAGTTTCATCCAAAAACCAGTAAAAAGGCGAAGTTCTATTTTGAATGTGAAGGTTGCTATCGCCGTAGCAACGGCAAGCAATCGCCGAATTTAGATACTTTGACTTTCCTAAGTGATAGTGATTAAACCCTTCTTCCTTGCCCTATATTCTTTCATTCTATTTTTCTGCTTTTCCCTATACTCTGGATTAGTTTGGTAGCGAAGTCTATATGCTTCTGCTCGTTTCTTTTTATTTTCTTTACTTACATCTGTATCACTATTATATCTTTTATGGTATTGTTTCAGTTGAACTTCTTTCTGGTTTAGGTAGTTATTATGTATCTTATCAAAGGACGATTTTAGTTCTTCTCCTAACTTTTCCTTAACAACCTCCTTAGTAGTTAAACCCAGTTCAATCATCTTCTCGTAATTTTTAAGGAGAAAAGTTGTATTATCCATTTTAAATATGTATCGTTATATCTTTAAATATGTTGCGATTATGCTTTCTTTTTATGGTCTGGATTATTCTGTTCGTTAGGGTCAGTCTTTCTTTGTGCTTGGACTGGTCTAATTATTTTTAGGATAATACTTGAGTTAGGGTCTATTTCTGGGTTCTTTAGGTTAGGATATAGGACTTTGAACTTTATAGAATTTATAATCTTTTTCTGGTTTAGGATATGTATTAAGGGTTCTGTATTATTCATAAAATCGTTGGTTGCTTGTTGGGAGAATGGAACAACTCCTAAGAGACCCATACCCATAGAATTTTTTATACTATCTTCGTGTGCTTCCAGAATATCACTTGTTATGATATAATAACCTTGTTCGTTTAAGGTAGGAAGACTTAGTGCTTGTAATGGTCTGCCTTTAGTTAGGATAATAGTTCCAGTCATTTCTCTCCACATACTACCGAAGTAGGAATAGATATTATTAACATCACCTCCGTAGTCGTGGTCGTTCCCAGCGGAAGACTTAAAGGGTATTGCTCGTCCAGCAACATTAAAAGGGGTATTGATATCCATATTGTTATAAGTTCTTGGTGCTATATGGGTTGTTGAACCTTCATATAAAATTTCGGTAGGGTTATAAGCAGTTGCGACGCCACTTGCCGCCGCTACTCCTAAGTTCGCTCTGGTAGTAGTGCCGAAAAGGTGTGGGTTTTCTTCAGTTAGGGGAAAGATATTGTCGTGTGGTTCGTTGTCTTTGGTTGGGGGGGAAGGAAGGTCTTTTTCTCCTTGAATGTCTCGGTCGTAATATTGGTTAAGTTCGTAAGCATCTTCATTACACATCTGGTCGTAGGTAAATCCTAATCTGGACCATATAGTAGAATTCCACGCTTGTTTTGCCTTAGAAGTAGTGGTAAAATAGTCGTTAAATGTTAGTAAGTGGAGTTTATCTTGATTATAAACCCTACCATTTGTATAGTCTATGTCCGCCATCTTCCTTGCTACTGTTCTCGCCCAGTTAAAAACACTAATCCCACCATATCTACTAACTGTATTTTGGAAACTTCTTGCGAATGATTGGTTAATATAGTTAGGATTTGGCGAGTTATCGGTAAAGGTAGCATTTTTACTATTTTCATTTGCCCTTTTTAACATAACTCCTTCCTCACCAGCACTCTCAATAGCATTTCCGTAGTTGTCGTAAGCGGGACATCTCCAAGCGTGGTGTAAGTTGTTAATAGCAAATGAAGAAGTTTCTGGAGACCAATTTAGTCTAAAATCTGGAGTTCCTATATAATAACCATTCCTAAGTGGGTTGTAGTCGTATTCCGTATTATTGATAAGTGCTGGTCTTGGTTGTGTCTTAAGTCCTTCAATAGGGACTGGGTCATATAACTTATGGAATAAATCTCCGTGATTAAGTTGTGGAATTCCTTGATTATTAGGTCTTGCTGGAGTTAGGGGAAGAGGTGCTATTGGGGGATTATACTGAACTCCTATTGTATTAAGAGCATACAGATATCGTCTCCTACTTCGGTAAATTTCGCCCGCTGTAGGTAATCCATCTACTTCTGCCGTAGGTGGAGGAGTTAGATATACCTTTCTCATATCATTTACATACTTAGGAACTGTGAAAAGTCCAGCGGAGCGTTGTTCTCCATTAGGAAATATAGTTAGGGGAGGTTCAAAGTCCGCTTTTTGTGCGGCGATTGGGTTTTCTATAGCAGTTCTATCTACTTCTAAGTAGCACCCAAAGGGTATGGAGAGAATACCGTTGTCTGGGTCGTCTTTGATAAAAGGCGAACCTTCATACCCTCTTATCACATTCTCAAGTCTTATAATACCACCTACTTCAATACCTCCTCCTCCCTCCGTCTCCCCATTAACCAAATTCCAACCATCATACTTAATCCTTTCTTGAGTTTGTGGAATATAGAGAACTCCTTGTTGCTGGAGGGCAGTAGGCATTAGGAAACGAGGGTCTCCAGCAGTTCCAGCACCACTCGCTCCAAATTGAGCGGACTTAGTAGCAAGGAAAACTTTGTCTTGGGAGGTGGGTGAATTATTGCCGAAGCAACTTACAAAACTATTATATCCTCCATATATAACATTATAGGGGTCAGTCCAGTCATTATCAGCATTTCTTCCATCGTGAAAATCAACTGCTTCTCTCAATATGTAAGTCGTTCCGTTATCAAAGTTAGTAGTTTTGGAGGTATTAACAGTAAATTTTTGTAATTTCCTTTCTGTATAGTCTGTATTGAAATCTCTTTTCTCCTTAATTCTATCATAGATTAGTGTTCCGTCAATTTGTCCTTCTATCAACGCCGCCATTTGACTAACTCCATAAACCCCCTTAGGAATAAATATACCTATGTCTTTTGTTAGAGGTTCTATGAAGTGGTCTAACCACCTACTTCCTTGTTCTGGCGAGTAGTTCTTACCTACTGTTAGTTGAATTGCTTGTAAGGGTGCTTCGCTTTTTCCTATGTCTTGTGAATTCTGGTTTCCCCTTTCTTCTACTACAATAGTATCTCCGTGTCCTCTATAGACTTCTGGTATTGCCGTATTCCCAATATCTCTCTTGAATTTAGAACCTCCATCTGCTAATGCCGTATAATCATCATAGAGACTTTCATATATCGCTTCCTCGCTTGGATTACTTACCTTTGCTCCTACTGGGGCGAAATTCTCATTATCACTTTTATAGTAAGAGATAGACATAGTTTCGTCAATATCCTCATCTATTACAATAGAACTTCCAGTAAGTCCTTTCTTATTGATTAGACTATTCTGTATTGATATTTGTGTTCCTTGTGGTAAGACCAAACCTTCATCTCCTATCTTATACTCCCATTCATTAGTGTTAAATTCACTCTTTACCGAGTTTTGCCTATTACAGTCTAAATAAACTATTTCTGTTAAGTCGGTCATATATATACTAATGAATTATTTTTTTTTAACTTTTTTTTTTTTTTGTGTAGAAAGTGTATGTTTTCACGATGGAAACTTTAATTTTCAAGACTTTCTAAGTCTGGTTCTTCTCCTTCTGCTATATCACTTATCATTCCTTTCTCCTTACTCCAAAGTAGTTCCGTATGATTTCTTCGTGCTTCTAAGTGTTCTACAGAAAGATATAGGAAATCGTGTGGGTTCTTACGACTTTGCCTAAAGATTTCCATAAACTTCTTCTTACTACCACCAAAATAACTTAGGTCTTCCGCCATTTTTTTCACTTCGGTTTCTGGGAATTCTCCTAAGATGTAATACCCACTACTATTAGTTCTAAGAATACCATTAAAATACTTGAAATACTGGGAAGCGATTGCGATTGCTATTCTTCCTTCTTGTGTCTTATTTCCTATATGTCTATAATGACTTACTAATTCACTAACCTTATCCACCTTACCAGTTCTCTTAAAATTGATTGAACCTATAATATCGTCAAAGATAATTAGATACTTACCACTTTCCTCATCTGCTTCTATCATATGTAGGATTTCGTCCATAAGTTCATCACTATAACTATCAAAGACGAAGTCAAATTCCTCTATCATATATTTATTAACTGCGTCATTATGAGCGGTAGTAGATATAAGTATCTTAACCTTAAAATCCTTAGCAAAAAACCGTTTAGACATATATAGACTATTTAGTAAGGTGGATTTTCCCGCCTTGACCCTTCCTACGATTAGGTGTAAGTGGGTTGAATTACTTAGAGGATATTTATTATCTCCTTCATTTAGACGCTTCTTATCTACTTTAACTGGGTAAATTTCTAAATCAACTTCCTTTTTCGTTTTCGCAGAATTCTTCTTAGTATTTTCCATATTATTATAATATATGTATATATTATTATGAGTTATTTAGACCAATTAGATAGTTTTAGTAGCGACCTCAACCAACAACACGAACAGATGACCGCCTCCTTAGGAGCAGTAGGACAACGCTTACAAGAGCAATTTAACGAAGAATTCAATAAAACTATAGAACAAATGGAACTTGCTGGGGGGGCGGTTTCTACCGCTGGATTAGGACTTGCTGGAGTTAATAAGTCCTATAAGGGTTTTAAAATGTGGAAAGATGCGAGAGTTGCTAAAGCAGAGAAGTTAAGAGCGGACTTTGAAAGAACTGGATTAGCGAGACGAGGTGGAGAAAGGATAGACCCAGACTTACGAATTACCGAGAGCGAAGCAAGGGATATTACTGGGGCGGTTGATGAAGACAAAATCAAATTTTCTACTGGGAAAACTGCTGAAAAGGCAGAACTGGAAGATTTAAAGGCGGAAGTTGCTGAGAATAATAGAGTAGGTAAAGTTGAAACAGAACAAAAATTCGTAAATGAAGATGATGGTGTAAGTCAAGGAGCAGATACGGCGGATACCCAAGACCCAGTTAAGAGAAAGGGGGGTGCGGAAGCGGACTTAGGAGAAGCGGACTTAGGAGAAGCAACCACATCACTACCCACGACTGGAGCAGAAGCAGAAAGCGACGCTGTAAATCAATTCTTAGGAGGTGTTGAAGAAGGTGGTTCTTCGGTAGCGGAAGATGTAGCGAAAAAAGCAAGTATAGACGCAAGACCACCAAGCGTTAAGGGAGTTCCAGAAGGAGATTTTATGGAAACTACAAGTTTCGGTTCAACTGCTACGCCAAGTGCCGACCAAACTATAGGAGGTTCTACTAAGACTAACGGTTATAACTTTGAGGCAGAAGGACTTTTTGATAAACCACACCATAGCGGAGGTATGGGTCGTGCTGAAAGTATAGATAGAGCATTAGGAGATGGGGTATATGATGACCCTAAACCCCTTAACGAAGGACAACCAGAATTCCTTAGGGAAACACGAACTACCAAACAACTACTACCCCCAGAAAATACCAGAATGCGAAGTGGGACGGCAAGTGGGGATTTGTTAGAGGGAGATAGAGATAATGTAAGAGTAGGACCGAGCACAGACAGTAATGTAAGAGAAATAGAAACTACTTTAGATAGGGCAAATCCTAACTACCGAGAACCAGTCTTAGGAGAAGGTAATAAGATAGGGAAAGGTAAGAAGTCGGTTCTGTTTAGCGAAGAGGTAGATGGTCCAGAAGTTATAGCAGACCCACCTTCTAAGTTAGCAGAACCTTACCAAACAGTTCAATTAGACGACCCACTTACACAACCCTTTAATACGGTGGAGAGAGATACTGGGGGTAATACACCCCTAAGAACGATAGGAGATACTGGGGATTACAAAGGAGGAACTCTTGCTGAGGGAGGAGATACTCGTGCTACTGGCGGTGCTGGTGGAGAACTTACTAATCCAGTAGCAAACCCAGATACTTCGGCAAGGGGTTTAAGAGTGGGGAATATTCCACCAGACCAATTACCCCTTGATAGTAGAGGGTTAGGAGTTAATGTAGGAAATGTTGAGGCGGGGGGTGTGGAAAGTGCCGAAGTAGGTGGAACAGTAGTGGAAGGGGCGGCGGAAGGAGCGTTGGAAAAAGGTGGTGTTAAGTTAGGTGCTCAGTTAGGAACGGAGGCGGGAATTGGTCTCTTTGGAGAACTCGGTGCTATGGGAGTTGGAAGTGTCGCTTTAGGAAGTCTCGGTCCAGTAGCGGAGGTAGTAGGTGCTGGGTTTATGATTGCTGGATTAGTAAATGATTTACAGAGCGACCCACACCAAGTCGCTAAGACCCTTGCTGGAGGAGTAAGTGGTAAGGTTGGATTTGACCCTTCGTCTGTCGGCGGAGGAGGAAGTGCTGGTATGGGGATTCTCTAAGGCGATGTAATCGCACCTACTTAGTTTTGAGAGAAAACGAGAGATTTTTGTGCGAAAACATACACTTTCTACACAAAAAAAAAAAAATTAAAAAAAATTCAAATCATTACGGACTATTTAAAGAACGAAACATATTATTATTTTTATTTAAGAGCATATCAAGAATATATCTAAAGAGCATAATGACTACAACCACAAATAAAATGTATAAGGATACTGAAGTAAAGAGAGGACTTAACTGGATTGCTAATAAGTATGGACTTGGAGCAGTCAAAGTCCCAGATATGAAAATCATATTAGATAATGTCGTTGATGATATTATCTGCGATAAAATTATGAATGATGAATTTACTAAGGAGGTTTGTGGCGAGACTATGACTAAGAAAATGGAAGAAAAACTTAGTGATAGTATTGCTGGAAAGACAAACAAATATAAATATAATGATATATTAGATATGAACTCAATTGATAATCTGGTTATGACTAAGACAAGCGTGTTTCTTAAGAACCATATTAAACTTAGTGATGAAGGTAAAATGCCTATCTACACTCATATCAAGAAAAAAAACGGTGTGAGTAATTATACAGATTGTCCTAACTATGATATTGGTGAGAGTTGGACTAACTGGTCTCCTAATCGTATTATAGAACAAGATAAATGGATTATGAAAAAGAAATTAGATGATAAATTACACTTTTTCTCTATTGATATGGGAAGAAACCCTTTCTTTGTTATTGATACAGATGGTAAGAGAGGTGATGACTTAGTAAAAAAACATTTCGGTAATCTTCCTTATACAAGGTCGGTAAGAGGCAAAGGTAGGCATTACTGGGCGAGGAAGGCGAAATTAGATATTGGTAGATATGTAAGAGAAACTTGCTTAGGTGAATACAAGGATATTGATATTATCTATAATGGTGTCTTGTTTGAAAGGAGACATAATAAGGAAGGAGAACATATAGCAGTTAAGAATTGGAATGGAAACCATAATGATATTCCAGAAATCTCTATTGCTACTATTGAAGAAAAACTCAACTTCAAGATGCCTACCATTACTAAATCATTAGCACTTACGAATAAACAGATTAAAAAACATAATGCCGAAATTGCTAAACTATTTGCGAGTAAGAAACAGATTTGGGGAAGTCCCAAAATGAAAATAAATATCAAACTTGCTAATGAGGTTCTATTTGCTCTTGCTACTCCTAAGTTCGTTGATAAATACGACCATCAAAGATGGAAGGAACTTGCTTTGTCGTGGTATTACCAAGTTCCTAATGATAAGAAGATGGAACAGTATTTAAAATCATTCCAAGCATTTACCGCTAAAGCGTGGGAACTATCTAAGAAGACGGATAGTTTGGAAAAATGGTTTAATGAAAATACTAAACTTTGGAATTGGTGTAATGAGAATGCCTATACACCAACTACAGACAATCATAAAAAAACACTTTGGAAAATGCTATATGAATACAACCCAAATGAATTCAAAAAACTAAGTAGGAAGGATAGAGGAAAGGTAGAAGACTGTGTCTATAACAGTATTCGTGATTATGATAAGATTAAGGAACTCTTTGAACTTACGAACTATGAATTGATTGGTTCTGGTAGTTCGGCAAGTTTCATAGAAGAGAATAAGAAACTGGTAATCATCAACCAAAGGAATATGACCCAAATTACGAAAGAAAGATATAGGAATATTGAATATGACTATGAGGTAAGAAATGCTAAGACTGGAGAAACGGAAATTCATACAGCACCGTTTATTAAGAAATGGTTAGCAGATGATTACCGACTTCAGTATGATATTAAAGATTTCCTACCTACTGGGATTGAGGAACTTAACGATGTGGATATTATCAATAGATTAGATAATGACGCAGTTAAGAATGATTTTGAAGGTCTTAAGGCAGATGAACTTAGGAAAAGCGAACCAATCCAAATAGAAGTAGAGAGAATGAAGAAGGAGGGTGAAGAACTACACGGCGATAAATACTACCATATCCGTAAGATACTTCAACATATCTTTTACCTAAGTGGTGGTGAATGTATTAAGCAGTATGACTACCTATTGAAATGGATAGCACATAGGGTAAGATACTGTGGTATTCAACCGAGAGTTGCTCTGGTCTTTAAAAGTATTGAAGGCGTGGGTAAGGATATGTATTTTGGTTGGTTAGGTAATGATATTATGGGAGCAGAATACTATACTAATACAGATGACTTTGATAAGGTGCTGGGTAGATTTAATAGTAGTATTGATAAGTGCCTCCTACTTGCCCTAAATGAGAGTTCTATGGGAGATACTGTAAAATACGAAAATGGATTAAAGACCCTAATTACTGATAGGGTAAGGAAAGGTGAGGCAAAATACAAGGATAGTGTAGATATGCGTATGTGTCTGGGTCTTGTCCTATTTACGAATAAGGAATATGTTATGAGCGTAGGTGAGACACAAAGAAGATACCAGTTTTTTATGTGTGAAGATAAACATATGGTTAAACCAGAGTATTTTACCGAACTCGCAGAGGTTATGGAGAATGAATATTGTAAGGGTTTGTTTGTAGATTATCTATATAACGAAGTAGAGGTAGAACCTCTTTACGATTTCAAAAGAAACCGAATTAGGAATGCCTATACAGCAAACCTAATGAGGAGAAGCGAACCTATTATGTTGAAATTTACGAGGTGGTTGATTAGGAGTTGGGGAGAAACTAAGGGTATTGACTTATTCCAGAAGCGATTTCCTCAAGAATGGTTTGAACTTTACCAAAAATGCTGTGTAGAGCAAGGTTATAAGGTGGTTAAGAATAAAGAGAACTTTACCGAAGAATTCATAAACTATTACAAACTTAAGAAGAATGATGATTTGAATGATATTGCGAATACACATAAGTTCCTTGAGGCACATAGAGGCAATAAATCTACTAAGTTCAAGATAGTTGGAAATCGTCTGGCGGTCTTCCTTACAAATAAAGATAAACAAGCAAACTATTATGACGAAGGAACAGAACCAGATTACCACTCTATCTGTAAAGAACAATACCTCGCATTTGAAGATAGTGAAGACGAGGAGAAGACGAACGACCTTGATATGTTCTAAGAATACATTTCTTAACTTAGACAATTTCTTTTTTTAGATACAGTAATCTCATAAGATTACACTTAGCAAATCTTTTTTTTTTATTTATTTATAAATAGAATTGGTTATCTTATAACCTTTCCTACTTATGATGAGGCAGATGGTCTCAACGGAACTGGTTAAAAAAATTTCCCACCTTGCCCTACGACCAAATCCGTCCATAGTGTATCCAAATGTCTAACCAGTCAGTCAGCAACAAAAACGAACAACAAGTCAGTCAGCAAAACGAACAACAGATTACTAATACAGTAGAACAAGAAAAAACAGAAAAACAAACAACAGAACCAGATATGTCTGTTTCTCATACTTCAACCGCTTCGGTTCGTGGGGTTCATACGGAACTCTTCACCGATAAGCAACTTAGGATTGCCGAACTTAAGATTAGTCGTTTCTTGTTCGGTAAGATGAACGAAGATACCTTTGAAGAAGAAGGAGGTATCGTAAATACTATTGGTCTTCCAAGAGACTTCTAC
>TARA_R110000822_G_scaffold24150_12_pt1 | contig 14199 bp, 12 predicted proteins | sample TARA_R110000822 | Tara Oceans TARA_R110000822 (sample SAMEA4397666) | marine metagenome | biome: Polar Biome; feature: [SRF] surface water layer (ENVO:00010504); material: water (ENVO:00002006), including particulate matter (ENVO:01000060) such as... | depth 5 m | reverse complement strand
GCAATTGAACTTAACGATCAGATCAGAAAATCTAACTACTCATTTGAATTAGTAAACAACCAATTAAGACTATTCCCAATCCCGACCGTGGATGATGGTAAAATGTTCTTTGAGTACATTAAAAACTCAGAAAGGAATAGCGTTATAGATCCAACAGTAACCGGATCAACAGCAATTACCAACGTTTCTAATGTACCTTATGCAAACCCTAATTATACCCAGATAAACTCTATTGGAAGACAGTGGATTTTTGAGTATACTTTAAGTTTAGTAAAAGAAATGCTGGGATATGTTAGAGGAAAGTACTCAACTATTCCAATCCCGGGAGCTGAAATTACTCTTAACTCAGGTGATTTAATCACAGCAGCAACAGCAGAAAAATTAAACTTACTGGAAAGATTAAGATTACACCTAGAAGATACTTCAAGAGACAAGCAATTGGAAAGAAGAGCATTAGAGGCAGATTATAAACAAAAGGAACTAAACCAAGTTCCACAATTAATTTTTATAGGATAATGAAGTTGATAAAACTATTAAATGAGATTAAGTTCTACATGTACCAGACTTTGGTATACGTGGAATTCGATGACTCAACCAATATTACGGACGTTGCCCAGTTAATTAGGAGCGTAAAATACGTAACAGTTGTAAACAATAAAACTGATAAGGAGGATTTAGAGCCTAGAGGGCTGCTTGAAATTAAGGTAGTGACAACCAAACCAGGAACCGAAACCTTTGAATTAGTAAGAGCAGAGGCTCTAAAACTTATACCTGAATTAAAAAAATTCAAATATAGTACAAAGCAATTAAATAAAATAAAAGATCTGTAATGGCATTATACGGAGGGTCGAGGGATATCAGCATGTTCAGGCACGTCAACAGAGAGTTGATGCAAAACATCATTTCTCAGCAGGTCGTCTTCTACAAGTGCAACATTACAGAGACTACAATCAATATTTACGGAGAGGCAGCAGGAGGGAGAGTCTTTGATGAACCGGTCCTACTTTATTCTTTGATAGAAAGAGGAGAACAATCTGCACCAATTCAAAATGATTTAGTAGGATTCAAATGGCCTGTCACCTTTAGGTTCTTAAAGGATGATCTAGTGGATGCTAAAGTCGTACCTGAGATTGGGGATATAGTGATGTGGCAGGATGCCTACTGGGAGATTGATAATGAGAATATCAGTCAACTATTTGTAGGCAAAGATCCAGATTATCCATACACGGATGATAATGGAAATAATCCTTTAGAAACAGATTTAGCAGAATTTGGCTATAATGTATCAGTAATCTGTACCGCACATTACGTACCTGCAGATAGAATAGGCATTGATAAACAAAGATTATAATGGGAAAGCAGAGAAAACCAATACCAAAAACGCAGAAAGAAATTAGCAATTCTCTGGTTACTCCTTATGATCCTAGGCAGGGAAATCCTAATAATGCTGATCCGGAAATAACCAATAGAGGATTACAGACTTCCTTTAAAGGAGATACCGTAAAACCATTCACCGTCGGTCTTCAGGATATTGATGAAGCAATTTTCTACTATTTCGGGAATGTGATTAAACCAGTAGTAGTCCAGAATGGCCAGAGTCTACCGGTGCCGGTACTTTACGGATCACCGGAGAAGTGGAAATCATTCCAAAAAGACGGTTACCTAAGAGATTTAAAAGGTGCTACTATGGCTCCTTTGATTATCTTTAAGAGGGAGAGCATTGATAAGAATAGATCAATAGCCAATAAGCTGGATGCTAACAATCCTCACAACTATACAATTACTCCTAAAAGTTATACTTCAAGGAATGCATACTCAAGCTTTGATATTTTAAATAACAGAGTTCCTGAAAAGGAATTTTATGCAGTAGTAGTTCCGGATTATATTACCGCAACCTACACTTTCGTAGTCTTTACATATTATGTAGAGCAGCTGAATAAGATAGTAGAAGCAATACAATACGCCTCAGACTCATATTGGGGTAATCCAGAAAGATTTAAATTCCAGGCCAGGATTGATTCTTTCGGGTTCCAGGCGGAATTAAATGAAAGCGATGAAAGGGTTGTTAGAAGTACTTTTACTGTTAAATTAAGCGGTTACCTAGTACCTAATACCATTCAAAAGGGGAGCACTGCTATCAATAAAGTTTACGGAGTGACTAGAGTCAACTTTACAACCGAGGTAGTAAGTTCTCTGGATGCCGGAACAGAAGACCCGGGTATGTAATTTAACTGGTTTTTCAACCAATTAATACCTATTTATACTAGAACTATCTAACTAAAAACAAAATGGCAGAAACTTTATTATCACCAGGTGTTCTAGCAAGAGAGAACGATCAATCGTTTATAACCGCACAACCACTACAGGCCGGAGCAGCAATCCTCGGACCTACAGTAAAAGGCCCGGTTGTACCGACAGTCGTTACATCTTACTCACAATACCAAAACAAATACGGAACAACCGTATTATCAGGATCAGACTTTTATACCTATTTTACGTCTATCGCAGCATACAATTACTTCCAGAACGGAGGTGATTCCTTACTAGTCGGCAGAGTAACTAACGGTACCTACACATCAGCAACTTCAACCTTAATCCCAACAGGATCAAGTGGACCAACTTCTGGTTTATCACCATTCACATTAGAGACTTTATCTAAAGGAACTATCATGAACAGCTCAGGATCTGAAGCTGCAGGTAATACTCTAGTTTCAGGATCTGCTGACAATATCAGATGGGAAATCGTTAACCCTAATACAGCATCAGGAACCTTCTCTTTATTGATTAGAAAAGGAAACGATACATTAAATAGCAAGACTGTCCTAGAAACATGGGCAAACTTATCATTAGATCCAAAAGCGTCTAACTTTATCTCTAGAGTAGTCGGAGACCAGACTCAAAACATAGCAACAGACGGAAGTACGTACTACATACAAACTTCTGGTTCTTATAACAATGCTTCTGCATACGTAAGAGTATCGGCAGTTAACTTCCTAACCCCGGATTACTTTGATAATAACGGAACTGCTAAACCACAATTCACCGGTTCACTTCCGGCAGCATCTTCTGGATCATTTAGTAGTGCAACAGGAACTCCTTTTACCGGGAGAGTAGCTAAATTCTACGAACAATCAGGATTAACAAGTAACGCAGATTCACAAGGTGTAACAGGTAGTGATTACGCTACAATGTTAAACTTACTTGCAAATCAGGATGAATATCAGTACAATGTTATTTCAATGCCTGGTTTAAATAGAGTATCCGCAGCTTCTCAAATTTCATCTGTAGTATCTAATGCACAATCAAGAGGTGATAATTTAGCAGTAGTTGACATGGTTCCTTACGGTTCAGCAATCGCAACAGTAACCACTAATGCTCTAGCAATGGATACTTCTTACGGTGCTACTTATTGGCCGTGGGTACAAACAGGAGATCCAGATTTAGGAACTAATGTATGGGTACCAGCTTCAACTCTAATCCCGGCAGTATTTGCATTCAATGACAACTCATCTGAGGCTTGGTTTGCACCTGCAGGATTTAACAGAGGCGGTTTATCAACAGCAATCAGAGCAGAAAGAAAATTGACTCAAGGAGACAGAGATACTTTGTACCAAGGTAATATCAACCCAATTGCAACATTCCCTAACCAAGGAGTTGTAGTATTTGGTCAGAAGACATTACAGAAGAAAGCATCTGCTTTGGACCGTGTAAATGTTAGAAGATTGTTGATTGAATTGAAAGGCTACATCTCTCAAATTGCTAACAACCTAGTATTCGAACAAAATACTATCGCAACCAGGAATAGCTTCCTTGCACAGGTTAATCCTTATTTGACCTCAGTACAGCAGCGCCAGGGTTTATATGCTTTTAAAGTAGTGATGGATGATAGTAATAATACAGCAGATGTAATCGACAGAAATGAATTAGTTGGTCAAATTTATTTACAACCTACTAAGACTGCTGAATTCATCTACTTGGATTTCAACTTACAGCCTACAGGAGCTACTTTCCCAGCTTAATTTAAATTAACAGATATTTATAACTGATAAACATAAACTAAAATGGCAGTATTAAATCCAAACGAAATATTTTTCACGGCATTTGAACCCAAAGTAGCCAATCGCTTTATAATGTACGTAGATGGTATTCCTTCTTACTTCATTAAAGCAGTGACTGGTATTGAGGTAACGGCAGAAGAAATCACATTGAATCATATCAATACCTATAGAAAAGTTAAAGGAAAGAATAAATGGTCAGATATTACAATGACACTTTATGATCCTATCACTCCTTCCGGCGCACAGGCGGTAATGGAATGGGTTCGTTTACATCATGAATCAGTTACCGGCCGTGATGGTTATTCTGATTTCTACAAGAAAGATTTAACCATTGACATTTTAGGTCCAGTAGGTGATATCGTTTCTGAGTGGATTGTAAAAGGAGCATTCATTAAATCAGCTAAATTTGCAGATATGAACTGGGATACTGATGCAGAAGCACAGAACATCACATTGAATATCGGAATGGATTACGCGATACTTAACTTCTAAGTACTGTGTATTAAATTTCTACTTTTTAAAAAGAGGCCCTGCTATTTATATAGGAGGGCTTTTTTATTATATGAAACTTAGCATTATATTACAGGAGGTAATTTTACCTACCAACTTAAAGATTCTTTTAGGTAGGTTAAAAGACGAAGGGTATACTGTCTTAGGTTCCGGAGATAATGGCATAGCACTGCAAAAAGGAAGTAAGGTACTCAAGTTAACTACAGATGTTGATGAGCTAGAACACGCTAAAAAACTCTTAAAACATAGTTTCCCAAGTATAATCCCTATCAATAATGTAGAAGTTCTAGGACCTAAGTCCGGAATGATAGAAATGGCAGATGCACAACCTCTAACACAGGCAGAGAGGAGGGAGGTAGACATACAGGGTCTAAGTGCAGAAGATTATTTATTTCACGGAGGAGAATTAAGCAGTAACCTTTCGGATAAAATGAAGGAATTTTTAGTCGGATTAAGAGAAGCGTTTATAAAATCAGGCATCGATCCAGAAGAGATTGATTGGTCATCAGATAATATAATGAATTTTCAGGGAAGATATGTCTTAGTAGACGTATAAAGCCTGATTCTTATATATTTATAATAGAATAGTTACACTAAACCAGTATATGACAGAATTTAAAATGCCAACAGAAATCGTTGAGCTACCATCCAAAGGGTACCTCTACCCGGAATCAAATCCATTATCATCAGGGAAAGTCGAGATGAAATACATGACTGCAAAGGAGGAGGATATTCTCACCAATCAGTCCTATATTCAGAACGGAACAGTTCTAGACAAATTACTCAAGTCCTTAATTGTAAGCGATATCGACTACAATGATTTAATAGTAGGTGATAAGAATGCAATCTTGATTGCATCTAGGGTTCTAGGGTACGGAAGTGATTACAATATTACTTACGGGGATAAAAGCTACACTGTAGACCTAACCAAAGTTGAAAATAAGACTTTTGATGAAACAGTAGTACAGAAGGGCAAAAACGAATTTAAATACACATTACCGGCTTCTACTGTAGATATAACATTCAAACTTCTTACACACGGTGATGAACTTAAGGTAACAAAGGAACTAGAGGGTTATAAAAAGATAAATAAAGATTTGATACCTGAACTAACGACCAGGTTGAAGTTTATGATAACCTCGGTAAACGGTCAAACAGAGCCGAAAGTAATTAGGGAGTTTGTTGATGAACATTTACTTGCCAGAGATTCCAGAGCATTAAGAGAGTACATTAAAAAAGTACAGCCGGATGTTAATTTATCTTACGAATTAGAAGATGGGTTAACTATTGATATACCGATTAACTTGTCCTTTTTTTGGCCAGACGCCTGACAACAGCAGTCAGGCAAGGTTAAATTTATTTACCGAGATACATGAGATAGTGTTTCACGGGCAGGGGGGGTATGATTGGCAGACAATCTACAATATGCCTCTGTGGTTGAGGAAGTTTACTTTTTCTAAAATTGCTGACCATTACACCCAGCAGAATGAACAAGCTAAAGCAGCCAGTAAGAGTAGCAAAGCTACTACATTAATGGATTCCTCAGGAAACGTAAATAAAGAAGCAGCACCTATTAAGGGAGCTGGGAAAGTACAATATAAATAAACTTTAATATTTATAACTAAATTACGATGGCACAAAACCCTCAGCAGGTACAAGATTTACTAAACCAGATTGAAGCAGTCTATAGGAGGATAGGTGAAACTAATCCTTTTAAGAACTTCAACACATCCGCATTCACGGATGTCAATGATGCGGTTAGGGTTTTAGAGCAGGGATTAATATCTAGTAGAAGAAGATTAAATGAGCTAGTAAATGATGCTGGTGAATTAGTTTCTTCTTTCAGGGCCATAGTATCAGAAGTTAAATCTGGAAACATTGCATTATCTGCAACAACTAAAAGTTTCAATGGACTCACCAGTATTGCATCGAAAATACAATCAGATCAAGCCGGTATCAATGTACTGAGAAAAAAAGAATTACAGTCATTACAAAAACAATTTGAGCAAGAGCAGTTAAACCTAAAAACCAATAAAGACGCTCTTGTAACACGAGCACGAGAATTAAGAGCTAAAAAAGAATCTCAGGGATTAACCGCAGCTGAACAAAAAGAACTTACAAAAGTCATAACAGCCTATCAGAGTACTGTTAGTCTGCTAGGAGATCAGGATAGTGCTATGGCGGAGCTTAACCGCAAGTTAGGAGAAAGGTTAGAGCGTGAGGAGAAGATAGAAAAAGCCATGGGGCTCGGTGGAGCCGCTATTGGAGCTGCTAACACGGCTTTAAGTAAATTAGGATTAGGTGGCTTAGCAGATAAACTCGGACTAGATAAAGTTAACGAGAAGATGCGAGAGATGTCTGAGACGTTGACAGAGGGAGGTACCAAGACAGCAACATTCAAAGATAAGATGTCTGTCTTAAAAGGCGGCATTAAAGAAGCTGGTAAAAACCTTGTAGAAAACCTAAAAGATCCTTTAGCGATAGCCACTCTCCTGGCAAAGGAATTTGTTACTGCATTAATTAACGGAGATAAAGCAACAGGGGAGCTTGCCAAAGGCCTTAACATATCTTATCAAGCAGCCTCAAGACTTAGAGATGATTTAAACACAGTCGCTAATCTTACAGGAGATGCAAACGTAAACACCAGAGGACTGCAGGAGTCCTTAATGGCTGTTGGAAGAACTTTAGGCAGTAATGCTAAATTAAATAAAGAAGACCTAATAACCTTCACAAAATTAAGAGAGCAGTCTGGAATGACTAATGAGAATCTTGCAGCTATGCAGAGATTTACTTTAGTTACCGGAGGTACTTTAGAAGGTAATACAAAAGAATTTTTAGCACAAGCACAGATTACTGCTCAAAATAACGGAGTAGTCTTAAACACAAAGCAATTGCTGGAAGAAACTGCTAACGTTTCTGATGCAATCAAATTATCTGCCGGAGGAACGGCGGGAGGCTTTGCAAAAGCAGCAGCACAGGTAAAAGCTCTAGGTTTATCCTTAGAGAAAGTTGATGATATTGCAGGTTCATTACTTCAATTTGAAGATTCAATCACTTCAGAATTAGAAGCAGAACTGCTTATAGGTAGGGATCTAACTTTAGAAAAGGCAAGGCAGGCTGCTCTAGATGGAGACTTAGCAACGGTAGCGGAAGAAATATCAAAACAGGTAGGGAAAGCTGCTGATTTTACTACAAAGGGTAGAATCCAACAAGAGGCTCTGGCCAAGGCTGTTGGAATGTCTAGAGACGATCTTGCAAAAACTTTAGTTGAAAGAGAGGCTTTAGCAGGCTTATCGGGAGAAGAAGCAAAAGCAGGGAAAGAGACTTTTGATAATTTAGTAAAACGGTATGATGTTGAAACTGCTACGCAGATGATTAAAGAAAAAGGATTTAAGACTTTAATGGATCAACAATCTGTTCAAGAAAAATTTAATAAAGGAATTGAAAAACTAAGAGAAGTTTTTATAAGTATAGCGCAGCCCGTTCTTGCTATTGTAGATCCTATAATTGATTTACTCATCCCGGCTTTACAATTAATCCCTGCCTTATTAGCACCTATTACGGACACATTTAAAGGAATAAGCGGTATACTAACAGGTTCGGTGAAATCATTAAGCACTATGGAAAAAGTAATGGGCGGGATAGGGATTGCTGCTTTATTTTATTTAGGTATTACAAAAAGTATTGCTGTATACGAAGGTATTATAGCAATGCGAAAGGCAAATGCTTTAGTTATAGATGAAGCTATGTTGTATTTAGAAGCTTCTAAGAAGGCGGGTATCCTATCTACTATAGGTGCTCTCACAATACAATTAGGGATACAATTAGGATTACTAAGTGCGGCGTTAGCTACAAATGCTGCTGTTACTGGTGGAGTTGGAGTAGCTGTAGCTGTAGCAGCAGCCGCAGCAGGATATGCTGCTATAAAAGCTATAACAGCTGATGATATGGTATCTCCGGGAAGTAGTACATCAGGATATGGGAAACGTACATTATTTGGCCCCGAAGGTGCTATTCAGCTAAACAATAAGGATACAATTATAGCAGGGACTAATTTAGGAGGTGGAAGTGCTGGAAGTGATATCGGACCTCTGGTATTAGAAATGCAAAATGTCAGGGCAGTCCTTCAACAAATTCTAGCCAAAGAAGGATCGGTGTACATTGATTCAACAAAAGCAGGAACAGCCTTTGCAGTTGGAACGTCTAAACTTCAATAAGCAAATATTTATAATAAATTAACAAACTATGGGACTTATAGATTTATTAAAAACCAAAGGATCATTACTTTCTGATCAAGACGGTAATACTCCTCCAACCATGCCCGGTTCATTATCGAACTCAAAATTGCATGACACCTACTCAGTAAACGGAGCACCGACTTACAACGGTAAACCAAGACCATCAACCCTAGACTGGGACGGTCAGACACCAACAATCACTGGAAAATTTCCGTATCTAGATAACCTGCCTCAGTAATGGCGTTAATCGACCTAAAGACTGACCTTAAGAGCTTAAAATACTCTAAGGACAGGATAGGTGGTGGATCAAGCAATCAACCGTTTGTCCAGAAGCCTATACCTGATAGTTTCAGTGCGGTCGGAAATACCGGAGGTTTAGATGTTCTAACCAGAGGAGGGAGCCTGGCTTTTCAAAGCACGGCAGATGATGTTTCTAGATTAACTAAGTTACTGTTAACACCGTCCACCTTTCAGGGGCCTTTCTTCACTATCAAGCAGAATGTACTTTCTAGACAGGGAGTCCAGACTCAGGCTAGTCCAAAAGGACTAAATGAAGGTTATTATTTACCAACCAACACTTTAGCACAAGTTGCAGTAAACTCAACAGGATTACATTTTAATAAAAACGGTGTAAACCCAATACCAGGATTACCGGGAAGCCTGACTACTTACTCCGATGTTGTTTCACACGAACCATACGAACAAGATTCAAAAAACAACAGACTCGTAAAACTCACAGATTCTTTTATTAATAAGGAATCTGGTAACATACTACGTACATACCCAGGAGGGCCAGGATCTATTCTAGGCTTAGGAGTAACGACCATTAATATCCCAGGGAATCAAAGAACAGGTTTAAATACAGCCGGAACTACCCTTAATAAATTCTTCGGAAGTGAAGGAGTAAAAGATCCACTTTACGATCTACTACCACCGCCGGAATTACTATTAGGAAAAGAATCAGCACCTACAGATATACCGCAGTACCTAATACCACCCGTACCTGCTTTAAAATACAAAGTATTTACAAACCCAAGGCTGGTTAGTTTAGATTATAGAAGATACATATCGTTAAGCTATAATGCAGGAATTTCTGGACTAGGGGCTGATGAAATAAACAACAGAACAAAATATCAAAATAATACTTTAATCTCCGTTAAGACTGCACCTAGGGGAACACAGGTAGCAGGGATAAATCCTACTGCCGATTCCACCTACGCAAAAGAAAACTTCCCGGGAGTTACACTGTATAAATTAGGAGGAGAGAAAGGAGGACTTACTAACCTATTCTCCCTAATAGGAGCTTCTGTTTCTGCTAGTGTGAAATTAGGTTTCCCAGGTGCTACGAGAAATACAAATACATTAATCACTGCAAAGACAGCACCTAAGGGTACAAAAACAGACGGAGTTGATTTAGATAGCAATTCAAATTATACTATTGCAAATAACCTAACCGGTTCTTTATACGGTTCAATTACGGGCAGTGCTAGTAACGCAGGAAAAGTAATAACTCCTTTTATTAGAACATCGCAACCAACAGTTGCAGCGGGTTCAGGGTCTAACCTTGAAAATACAACAGCATACACGTATACTCCTGATCAATTAAAAACAGCACCTTCTTATAGACCAGGTGGACAAATTCAAGACTTTAGACAGAAGTTTAGAAATAAAGGAGGCGATGCTTTAACAGTTGGAGCAGATATAATAGCTCCTAATTACGTAAGTCAAAATATCGAGAACAGGGTGCACTTGGGTAATCCGGGAACTAAAGGGGATGTAAGTAACTACGTAAGAGGTAAAGTTATAAGGGGCACAGCAGCAGGTGCATTAGATAAAATAAATGCACTGCCATTATATAGTTCAACTGAGGTAAAACAAGATAATGAAAAACCAGTTAACGACTTAGTCAAATTCAGAATAGCGGTCTTAGACTCAGGAGGATCAGCCACAAAAACATTTATTCACTTTAGAGCATTTTTAGATAACATTAGTGATAACTATTCAGCAGACTGGCAATCACACAAGTATGTGGGTAGAGGAGAAAATTTCTATACTTACAGTGGCTTTGATAGAAAAATTTCACTATCTTGGACAGTATACGCACAGTCTAAAGAAGAACTTATCCCAATGTATAAAAAATTGAACTTCCTTGCATCAACATTAGCACCGGATTATAACGGAGGCTTTATGAGAGGTACTTTAGTCCAGTTAACTATTGGAGGTTATGTTTATGAGCAGCCGGGATTTATAACAGGGTTAAATTACGAAATAACTGAAGCAACACCTTGGGAAATCGGAATTACAGGAGAAGGATTTACCGCACCTGATAACTTAGGAGATAATTCAGTAAAAGAATTACCCCACATGATTAAAGTATCAGGGTTCAGTTTCACACCGATTCATACATTTATCCCACAGGTGCAGAAGAAAGGTACCGGGACACTAGGGAACGGACCCGAACAGTATATCGCATTATCGAATGGTGGGGATAATAACTACAAACGCGATTAATAAAAGAAATGAACAGATATCAAAACATACCGGAAACAAAGTATAACGGCAAGCGAGCATACCAAACGTCTCGTTATCCTGAAATACCTTTGAGTGAGAATGATATCTACGTTATAACAACAGTAGGGGATCGATTTGATACTCTAGCACAGGAATACTACGGAGATAGTAGTTTATGGTGGATTATTTCAACAGCAAACGATGAACTGCAGCAAAATTCACTAGTGCCACCCTTAGGAGGTCAAATTAGGATACCTGCAGACCCAACAGAGGCTGTGAATGAATTTAAAAGAGTAAATTCATAATATGGGGAATCTAACAGGTGAATTCTTCAAAGACTACGTCGCAAATCAGATTGATATAAGACAAAGTAAATTAGGCATACAAACACGTAATACTGACCTAATATTACATCAGAATGCAAAATCTGCCTGGATAAAATTGACATCCGGTATTGAAGTATTAGATACTGGTAAATTTGGCTTTGCGCAAGACATTGCAAAAAAGTATGCACTCTTCGGAGGAACGCTTGCAGGAAAAACAACCTTAGGAGGTCTTAATGCATACACGGAATTTGGGTATGAGCAAGGTTACAGACCAGCACCCGGTATAACATCCTTTGAGACCAAGAATAGAAACAGAGGGTCCGTAAGGGAATCTACTATACAAATAAAAGCATATAATAGAGCACAGTTTGAATTAATCGATATACTTTACCTAAGACTAGGTTATTCAGTATTAATTGAATTCGGTAATAGTCTATACTATGATAATGCAGGAGTCTTTCAACAATTTACAGATTCAAATACACTAACCTCGGATTTCCTAGGAGAAAAGTATGTAGGAAAGCAAGCATTGCTTCTAGCAGACATAGAAAAGAAAAGGGAACAAACCGGAGCAAATTATGATGCTATCTTCGGCAGGATTACTAATTTCAACTGGAGCTTCACCACAGAAGGTACTTATGACATTTCAGTAACTATTATGAGTTATGGGGATGTGATAGAAGCCTTAAAAGAGAACACCCAGCCAGAAGGACAAGAAGAAGCAGCACTGACAGCAGAAGAGAAGGAGGAGAAGGAGAAAGCAGCAGCGGATGCTGCAGAAATAAAGGAAAAGAAAGACGACGCTGTAATTTACACTATGAGAAATAGTAGTGTACTAGGGAAGCTTTTTCACGACCTAAAGATAAGCTTACAAACATCCCCGGGAACCGGTAATCCAAACTGCTGTGCATTAAGTGCAACTACCGCTTTCAAACCTAATGCAGCTTTGTTCGATACCTGGGATGCTGCAATGGTTAATAACACAGAAGGGACTAGGTCATATTATATTAGATTTGGGGCATTGTTACAGTATATGTGGAATCAGAATATGATCTACATAGACGAAAAAACAAAAAACCCGCTCTTAGTATTAGATAATGATGTAGCTAGTAACCTAATATACAAATCACCATACACTGTATCTGCTAATCCAAATATCTGTATTGTAAAGACTAGGATAGAATTAGACGGGGTGGAGCAAGACTTCACAGGGGATGTATTTCCAGATCTCCCAGAAGAAGGTAGGTTTAACGCAAAAAAACCCCACGAAGATGCAGGTCAGATAATGAACGTGTATGTAAATACTGCTTATATCTTAAAAGCTAGTTTAGATTGTCAAGATAGTAGCAATAAATCTGCTATGTTAGACACACTAAACAAAGTACTACAGGGAATACAGAGTGCATTAGGTGGACAGAATAAGCTAGAAGCAACTGTTGATGCTGAAGAAGCTAGAGTTTATGTGCTGGATGAAACACAGATCCCTAGTCGATCAAAAGAAGCACCTACTAAGGGCATAATGAAAGTTTACGGAGTGGAGCCAGGGAATTCGGGAAGTTTTGTAACTGATTTTGGAATTAAAACAGAAATAACAAATGCATTAGCTTCCACAATCACCATTGGTGCACAGGCAAACGGAAGCATAAAAGGAGAAGATGCAACAGCATTCTCTATATGGAACCAAGGTCTATTAGATAGAATATTGCCTTACAAGTACAATAAGGACAGACCTGCCGATCCAACCGGAAGTGCAGCGACCACTCTAAATGATAGATTTAAAAACATTCAGCAGGAGTATTTAAATTATATTACCAGTCAGACAACTTATGGATGGGATGCAGAAAAGGTAACAGAGTTCCCTAGCATACTCACAAACATGTTAACCTTCACCCAAACCTCAGCAGCAACAATCGACAAAAAAGCAACAGGTGCACTAGGGTTTATTCCAATCAATTTAAATTTAACATTTGAAGGAATATCGGGAATGAAGATCTACAACCAATTTACTGTGGAAAGTACCTTCCTACCAAAACGATATGGAGATACTTTAAGGTTTTTAATTAAAGGAATCTCTCATAAGATAGAAAATAACAGATGGTTAACATCAGTTGATACAGTCGTTATACCAACATCAGTTGTAGTAGAAACTGCTAACCAGTCCTTCTCTGGAATAAAAGCTACACCAGGAACACCGGCAGGAACAGCAGTATCTGCAGCAACACCCTCAGGAAAGGTTGTATATCCTTCTGCAACCCCGGGACCAGTTCGATTACGTTTAAGGAGACAGGAAGAAACTTCCACAGGAAGCACAGGAACAACAACAGGTATCTTAGAAGTACTTGATGCAAACGGAAAAGCAATTGAGGGGAAAAAATATACGACAGTAGAACTACCTTGGAGAGGCAATCAAAATTCAATCAGCTGTATACCACCAGGTAAATATGGATTTACTAAATCAAAAGCTAATGATAATCCGGGATTAGGTAACATACTTAGACTAGGATCAGTTCCTGGAAGAGGGGGAGTGTTAGTTCATGTAGGAAATAAGGCTGGAGA
>TARA_R110000822_G_scaffold6583_7_pt1 | contig 14205 bp, 8 predicted proteins | sample TARA_R110000822 | Tara Oceans TARA_R110000822 (sample SAMEA4397666) | marine metagenome | biome: Polar Biome; feature: [SRF] surface water layer (ENVO:00010504); material: water (ENVO:00002006), including particulate matter (ENVO:01000060) such as... | depth 5 m | reverse complement strand
CGGAGTAGGCCCTGTCTGCAGTATCAAATCGGCCGATGCTCAGCCCCCTGTGTTAACGCCGTAAGCGACGAAGAATACGCCATCGATGTCAATCACACGCAAATGTTTTTGCAGGGCAAGAGTAGTGAGGTTAGTCGAGCCTTAGCAGATGACATGGAGCGCCATGCCAGTGCTTTAGAGTTTGAGAAAGCGGCCGATCTGCGGGACCGGATTGCCTACTTGCAACAGGTTCAAGCGACCCAGTGTATCGAAGGCGAAACCGGCGATATCGATATTGTTGCCGGTGTGATGGATGCGGGAACGGTGTGTATACAATTGCTTTGCGTTCGCGCTGGGCGGGTATTGGGTAGCCGCAGCTATTTTCCAAAAAGCCAGTTGGAAGAACCCTTGGTGTCGCAGCTAGAGGCCTTTGTCGCACAACATTATTTAATTGGTACCGGCGGCGCCGATATGCCGCGCGAGATAATTACCAATATTGCCCTCGATGATGCAGCGCTGTTGGCGGGTGGCCTAAGCGAGCAGGCGGGGCGGCAGGTCAGTATCAGCCATAGTGTACGCAGCCATCGCGCCAAGTGGTTGGGTTTAGCCTTGACCGCCGCAGAGCAAAATCTGGTTAATCGCCTCGCCTCGTCGGCGAGCACCTTGAAGCGCTTTAAAGCGCTGCAGGCGGTGTTGGAGTTAGATGATAAGCCCGAGCGCATGGAATGTTTCGATATCAGTCACAGCAGCGGTGAGGCGACGGTGGCGTCCTGTGTCGTGTTTGACGGCAACGGTCCGCTTAAATCGGACTACCGCAAAATGAACATTGACGGTATTGCCGCCGGAGACGATTACGCGGCAATGCATCAGGCTTTAAGCCGGCGCTATAGACGGATAAAAGCCGGCGAGATTGTAAGGCCAGATATTTTATTTATTGACGGTGGTAAGGGGCAGCTAACGCAGGCAAAACAGGTCATGGCCGAGCTGGGCATAGATGACCTGTTTATGGTTGGCGTCGCTAAGGGTTCAGATCGTCGCGCAGGGCTGGAAGTCCTTATCCGTGGTGACAATGGCCGCGAGATTAATTTGCCAGATAACAGCCCGGCACTGCACCTCATACAACATATTCGCGACGAGTCGCACCGCTTTGCGATTACCGGGCATAAGGCACGTCGCGATAAAGCCCGCAGGCAATCGACGCTAGAATCCATTCCCGGTGTTGGCGCAAAGCGGCGTCGCGACTTGCTGCGCCATTTTGGTGGCCTTCAGGGGGTGCGGCAGGCGAGCGTCGAAGATTTGCGACGGGTGTCCGGTATTAGCGAGAAAATTGCGCTGCAAATTCATGAAGGCCTGCGCAGCGCATAGAAAACGAATAGAATAGGCGCGACGACAGCTAATGAGACCAATATGAATATACCCAACTCCCTTACCTTGTTCCGGATTGTATTAATTCCGGTTCTTGTGGCGTTGTTCTATTGGCCCCAAGCACATACCTACTTTTTAACCGCAGCGGTATTTGCGGTGGCGGCGGTGACTGATTGGCTAGATGGCTATTTGGCGAGAAAGCTCGGTCAAAGCACACCGCTAGGCGCCTTTCTTGATCCTGTGGCTGACAAGCTAATGGTCGCGGTTGCCTTGGCGTTGCTCATAGAGCGTTACGAGGCCGCTTGGTTTACCGTTCCCGCGGTTATTATTATTGGTCGGGAGATAGTTATTTCGGCGCTGCGGGAGTGGATGGCGGAACTCGGTAAGCGCACCAGTGTAGCGGTATCGTATTTGGGCAAGGTAAAAACCTCAGCGCAGATGGTGGCAATATTTGGTTGGCTTCTGGTCTCACCTGACAGTGACGGCTATTTGTATTACGCCAATATAATTACCTTGTATACAGCCGCTGTGCTCACATTGTGGTCGATGGTGATTTATCTTCATGCCGCTTGGCCAGATTTGCGCGATACGGCCGGCAATTAGAAAAAAAACACGTTAAATCAGCGACTTTCCTTGACAGAAAATTATCTCTGACTAGAATAGGCGCCTTCCTGAAGCACAGCTCAATGTTGTAAATCGGGCTTGAGGGATCAAGCAAAAAATCTAGATATAGTGCGACGCGGGAATAGCTCAGTTGGTAGAGCGCAACCTTGCCAAGGTTGAGGTCGGGAGTTCGAGCCTCCTTTCCCGCTCCAATATATTGTCGCAAAGCAACATGTTTGCATTGCAAATTAGCTCAGTGGCAGAGTGGTCTTGTTAAGACAGTAACTCCAGCGCTTGTGACGAAAAAAGAGGGCCGGTATCGACCGGCGTACACGGTAAAAAGTGTAGAAAAAACGATTTTAGGCGCGGTGGCAGAGTGGTCTTGTTGAGACGGTAACTCCAGCGCTTGCGGCGAAAAAAGAGGGCCGGTATCGACCGGCGTACACGGTAAAAAGTGTAGAAAAAACGATTTTAGGCGCGGTGGCAGAGTGGTCTTGTTGAGACGGTAACTCCAGCGCTTGCGGCGAAAAAAGAGGGCCGGTATCGACCGGCGTACACGGTAAAAGTGTAGAAAAAAACGATTTTAGGCGCGGTGGCAGAGTGGTCATGCAGCGGACTGCAACTCCGTGTACGCCGGTTCGATTCCGACCCGCGCCTCCATTTACACAGTTTTCTCCCTTCTGTATTCAGCTTATCTTCTCGTACTTATCGTATTTCGGCCGTTGCGATATACATTCTAAAATCAAAGCAATTACTTCTCTGAGCTAACACCGCCTTGTTGGCATTGCCAAAAGCTGATGCTGTATGCCGCGACACTGCCCTTGAATTGGCGCACGGGGAAATCCTCTAGCAGCACGGCTCCGCCTTTAAAGCGCAGTTTCTTGCCATTTAATTTAACTCGGCGGCTGATCAGGCTTTTGGCCGTGAGTTCGTAGCCATTGACTATCGAGGCGAGCAAACTCGGTTCTAGCGTGACCTCCACTGGCGTCGGCATTAGGTTGATCAGCAACAGTGTTTTTGAATCCTCGCTTTTGCCTGAGTGCAGATAGCAGCGCAAGTGGGACGACTCGCTGCCGATGGCGAACACGGTGGTGCCCATTAGTTGCCCCCAGAGCCAACTTACCCAAAAATCGGGACGGGGCTTTAGAGTGAGTCGAGCGATCATGCCGTAGTCGCCGCCTATTAGTGACTGACGGACCATAAGCTTTTGTCCTAGCCTCGCTCCCATACCCAATTGATCAGCCCACCAGAAGCTAGATACCCACCGGTCAGATAGATCAGGTTGGCCGCCGCACTGGGCCGACCCCGTCTCGCCGGTCCAGAGAGCGGCTTGCGGTTGATGAAAATCGCGGAGAGTGCGCAGGCGATTACTGTACTTGCGGTAATACTCAAAAGACTTGGGATCTAGAAGGTGTTCGATGCGTGCTTTGCGGGTGCGAACAGGACTGCGATCACTTTGAAAGGGATAGTAGTGCCAATCCACAATGTCGAGCTTTACGCGTAATTCAGACAGAAACTTTGGCGTGATATTGCTGATGGGGCGAATGGTTTCGCCTAGCTTTGGCCAAAACGCACTACCGGGTCCAGATATCAGCGCGGTGGGGAATTTTTCCCGCACGACCTGGTAAAACTTTTCATAGTCGCGGGCGAGATGTATGGCCCGTGGCTGGGATAAGAGGCCGTGAAAAGCCCAATAAGCATTGAGCTCATTGCCCAGTTCGAAAACCTCAATGGAGTATTGTTGTTCTGCGCTGTAATCCAATAAAGCCTGTAATTCCGCGCCCTGCCAGCGGCCGTGATCCTTGCGTTTAAAGAGTCCGTATTTGCAGGTGAAGATCAGTTTTAAGTCATTGCGCTGCAAAAAACCGTGTAGGTCATCCCATTGCGTTTTTGTCAGTATCAAGGAGTCGGGTTCGTTATCCGGCTGCGTGAAGTAATGAACCTTGTCCGCTTCCGAACCCCCAATGCGGAGGTAGGCCGGCCCCAACAGTTGTACTAAGCGATCGAGCTTGGGCGAATTTAGTTTTAAAGGTGGCACCCGCAATGTGCCCAGTCCGCGCCGCACATCCAGGGCGCCTTCCCACCAAAATCCCCCAGCTAATAATGAAATGTCTATTGAAAACGAGAGATAGCGCTTTTCGGTTTCGGCGACGGGGTCAGCGCCCTGCAGGGTGATAGCGACGCTTGTATTGGCCTGCTGGCGGGACTTAAAAAATGGAAAGCGGATGTTGTGCTCCAGAAGATTTACAGCTCACGACGGTCATGGGGCGTCAAATAACGTTTCCGCGCTGCCTTCTCTCATTAGACGCGCAATTGGTTACAAGTTGATGACTGCGGTCGAGGTATTGTTCCCTGTTGTCGCGTTGCAGAGGGCGTTAGGGTCGGTTTTCGCTCCGATCCATCTTTGGTGGCTGATAACCCAGTAAATGGTAATAAAATCATTGTCTTATGTGTAGTTCTTGTCATTTTTTCAGGCTATCCATGTGCGTTGCTACGTAAAGCCACTAGGTAAATCCCTTAGTTTGTTACTGCCCATTAGTCGCTAAGCTGGCAATAGGGTTGTATACGCCTATTCGCTTACGAGGTGATATGAGCAGACTTAGGAGATATGTGATTGCGGTGGTAGATATAGCACTGATTGCTGTGGCTTTCGGTGGGCTGCTATTTTCCTGTAGTAACCAAGAATCTGATCGCCAAGCCGTTCTGCAAAAGTCCGCAATGATTCAGCGTGCCATATTTCAAGCACCCTTGGATGGATTCTTAAGTCTCGATGAGGGCTTGTGGCAGCAGCTTCTGGAAACTCCCAGCTATTATAGTGACGGTGCTAGCGGGCTTTTGGTCGATGTTCGCTATTGGGAAGAAACCGCCGACGTTTTTGTCGAAAAAATCCTTAAAGCAGGCTATACCGTAGACTATGTAAACCCGGTTAACGAGCGTGTCTTTATTTGGGTGAAAAACGCAGAACAGTTGGCCGGTTTAGCTAAAATTCGCGGTGTGAGTGCAGTTTCGGTGAGTCGCACCCCGCCTAAAAAGGACGTGGCCATAAAGGTTTTTGATGATCTTCAAAAATAAACTAGCGGTGTTTGTGTGCTCTATCGTTGTTCTCGGTACTGCGAGCCATGGAATAGCGTCGGAAAATATCAAACAATCCGCAAGGTCGGCCGGCGGAGCTGCTGCAAAATTAGATAGCCGTCTTCAGCTTCTTCTCGCCGGAGATAAGGGGGCGAGCACTTCTGACGTGATGCAAACCCGCCTAAAAAATAGCATTGCGGGCGCTGGCGTTCCCATTGAGTTATTTCTTAATAGTAGTGACGGCTTGCGTCGATTCCTGGACGAAGTGGGTATTCCCCTTCGATTTCTTTCTGAAGATGGCAGCCGTGCCACGGTACTGCTGCGCAACGAGCAGGACTTAATTCTTCTCTCAGCGCAGACGAATATTCGGGAAATACATTATTTGCTGCCACCGGTGATGCGGGTAGGGGCGGTGACCAGCCGCGCCGGCAGGGCAATGCGCGCGGATATAGCGGCAAGTTCCTTAGGCGTGACGGGCAGCGGCCAAACCATTGGTATTGTGTCAGACAGCTTTGCGCAAACCTCTGTCGTTCGCGATGGCAACACTACGCCGGCTCAATTCGCTGCGGGACAGTTGCAGGGCAGTCGCCAGCAAGACAACGGTGACTTACCTAGTACCGTGACCATATTGCGAGACGATGTTGCCGACGGCACCGATGAGGGCGCCGCGATGGCGGAGCTAATTCACGACGTGGCGCCAGGCGCACCGCTCATGTTTCACGCCGCGGGGCAAAGCCGTGCCGAAATGGCCGAGGCGATTCGGCAATTATGTGCCCCAGGTCGGGCCGACATTGTGGTCGACGATATTCTGTTTCTTAATGAGAGCGTCTACCAAGACGATGTGCCGGCGATAGCCGCATCGGAGTGTGTTAGCGCCGGTAAACCGTTCTTATCTGCAGCGGGCAATGACGGTGATCAGGCCTATCGCTATGTCTATAAAGATCTGGTGACCGCGATTGATGAGCCGGGAATCAGCGCATTCCCCACTGGAAACGATCTTCATAATTGGAGCGCTAACGGAAACGATGCATTTTTGGCGGTGACGATCCCCGCAAACGCCACTGTCTTTGTGGTTTTAAGCTGGAATCAACCCTATAGCTCGGTAAACCCAAGCGCAGGGGCGCAAATCGATTTAGACCTCTACGCTACCACTGCAGCGACGTTGATGTCCCTCAATCCCGCGTCGGCTGATTTTTATGCACGGGGTGCCAATCAGCAGGGGGTGACGGGAAGTCCGTTTGGAGACGCATCAGAAGTTGTGACATTGGAAACGGGCGCATCTGAACAGACATTTTATCTCGCCATTGAACATTTTGACGGCAGCCAGGGAGATATTCCTCAGCAGGCGGGCGTGCCATTGGAATTCAGAATATTGCTAACAGGCGCTCAAGTTAGCAGTGCTGAATATGCGTATAACGCGCCGGTTGTCTGGGGGCATTCAATGGCGGCTGGTATTGCTGGCGTGGCGGCGGTGGCGTGGTGGGAATCGCCAGAATTTAGACCAGAGGGCTACGACAGCATAGAGATTGATCCCGAAGCATTTACTTCCCGTGGTGGTCAGCAAATTCTGCAGTTTGATAGCAATGGTCAGTATTCGCCGCAGACCCGTAACTCTCCGCAATTTGCGGCGGTAGACGGCAATAACAACACGGTATTGGGCTCGCCAGTGGCGGCGCCAGAAGATGGCGAGCCAGATGATTTTCTAAATTTTTACGGCACCTCGGCAGCGGCACCAAATGCTGCCGCCGTATTTGCGCTTTTGAGGGAAGCCTATCCCAGCGCGAGCCCCGCGCAATTAATTAGCGCCGTGCAAAGCTCGGCTATCGACGTGAAAGGTCTCCGTGCGAGTGTGGGTGCTGATACAGTCACGGGCAGCGGACTTATCAATGCAGATGCCGCCGCCACAGCCTTGGCAACAGCGCTGGGTGAAGAGCCCGCAGCGCCGCCGCCAGTCGCACCGCGCTCAGGTGGCGGGGGTGGCGGAGCCTGTTTTATCGCCACTGCAGCCTATGGAAGCTACCTTGCCCCTGACGTAAAAATACTGCGAGATTTTCGAGACAAAGTTCTGCTTCCCTACAAATGGGGGCAGACTATTGTGGCCACGTATTACCGCTACTCACCGCCTATTGCCGACCACATTGCCCAGTCTGAATCCCTGCGCTTAGTAACACGAGTAGCCCTAAGCCCCTTGGTCTATGGACTAAAATACCCCTTTGTCGCCTTGTTAATGCTGGTAGCTGCTCAGCTCGTTTTGCTGCGCAGGCGTCATTTGCAGAATAGGGCTGTTACTGTGGTGCCAAGTTAAACTGCAATTAACTGCTCTAAGCCGTTGATTTTTTTGGGTAGTATAAGTAGACTGCGAACGCTTTTTTAGCACTACCGCATAAGCTGAATCGGAAAATAATTTCGTTTCTCGCCTATCACATTGGCTCACGCCAAACCCCTTAGCCCGGGTGGTGAAATCGGTAGACACAGGAGACTTAAAATCTCCCGACAGCAATGTCGTGCCGGTTCAAGTCCGGCCCCGGGCACCACTTATTACCCCAAAATTAGTACCGCTACTAAACTCCGATAGAAATCCGAATTCCCCGGGGACTTGAACCGGAAAGGTTCAGAAAATGCTCCTAGCATTTTGAACGAGGAGCGGAGCGACGAAGCCCCGAAGGGGTCAAAAACAGCCCAAAGGCTGTATTTGATTAACCCGGCCCCGGGCACCACCTATACTTCGTGGTTAATACCGCTGCCATTCCCAAATTAGAACACTGAGCTCGCCGGGGACTTTAACCGGAAAGGTTCAGCCGCAGCTTTCGAAGAGTCCCCGACGATCTAAAAAAGAGGATAGTAGACGTATAGTAGACGACGGTCTTTTAAAAGCCCGACGGCGATTAATGGCGGAATACGCTAAGTTATTGCCCGATAAATCGTAAATAAACGACTGTCCGTGTTACATCCTTAACCTCATTGATACGGCCTAAGTTCGGTGTTGAGCGCGTAGTTAACGATTCAGAAAACGGTTCGCATTACTCGTTATTTTGTTCGCTAATAGCTAGATTTTCTGAAAAATGGCTGCGAAGATGATATTGCGATAGAATCTCTTGCATAATTAATAATCGCGAACTAATTTCTGAAGATGCCTTGAGTACATCCTTGTGCATGAGTTGATACATTTGCACGAGCGTCACCACAATGAGAGGTTTAGATCTTTACTGGATCAATTTTTACCGCAGTGGCGAACCAGCCAGAAAACCCTTAATACGTCTCCTTTGGTTCATGAGAACTGGGCTTATTAGATTGAATGCTGCCCAAACAGTAATATGTTATATCAACAATTTAGCCTTTGGCTTGCAAGCTGAGATACCTGATTGTACCCGATAATACCTAATTTGTTAGGCAGGCTTAGGGGAATAATCATCTAAGGTTATTTATCTTTTTTGACTTGAAGGTAGATTAAATTGCGTCGGTATTTATGATGGTATGAATTTATTAAATTTTTACAAAACAATTAGTTAAGGTTTCTATTCAATTCCAGCCCTGGCACTAACTTATTGTTTTATCTCATTGCACTGAATCCCCAAAACTACTTACCGAGCCGTATCGTGCTTGGTTTTCGGTGTGTTGTTACTGCTTAAGCCACGGATTGGACAAGCCCTAAGGCTCCAACATCCTCAACGCAATCTCAGAAACAAAAACAGTGTACTTTTCTATTAGCGCCGGAGTGAGCTCTTCGTAGCCAGTAATAAATTTTCTTGAGTGGCGGGCGTAGAAAATATAGTCGCAGGCACCGACGATGGAGTAATAAAAAAGCGTTGGGTCTACCTCGCGGAATACGCCAGATTCGACGCCTTCGCTGAGTATTTTTTGTTCGGCTGCAAGCAGGGGTTTTACAAAGAATTCGACCATTGCCTCGGATATGGACTTTTCTTTGCTGTCCATTAGGTTGTGAATCAATCGATGTAAGTAGGGGTGCTTGGCGTAGGTATTCACTAAGCCGGTGATATGCAGGCTAACTTTTTTTGCGGCCCCCACATCCATTGCGACTAGTTTGTTTAACAAGTCCATACTAGGCGCGGCATCTCGTTCTACCAAGGCTAAAAGTAGGCCGTCTTTATTTCCGAAGTGATATTTGATTAGCGCTGAATTTAAGCCAGATGTTTCGGCTATTTCGCTGAGAGATACGTCTATTCCGCTTCGCTGGCTTAAGATATCGCTGGTAGCTTGTAGAAGTTGATCTTTGGCATTGCTGCGGCGTTTTCGTGTTGGTTGCGCAGTGCTTTGCGAATTCATAATGTATGTGGTGTCACCGGTTACGGCGCAAAGTCCTAGTAGTGGCGGGTCTGAATAATGCCGAAAGTGTAGCATAAGCCTAGTCAATCGCTTAATTAGCAATTAACAACTCGGATTAATTCGCTGATGTGCCAGAGGCCCGCCCAATATCGGTTTACTCCCAAATCGCTAGGCCGTCCAAGGCTTCTATACCGTGCTCTGAGGCCAAAATGGGATTCACTTCCAGCGATACTAAATCGGGACCCAGTGCCAGTGCGGCATTGCCGATGGCGACGATGGTTTTGGCCAGCTCGTTGCGGTCTACTACCGGCGCGCCGCGGAAGCCGTCGAGCAGTACGCCGCCGCGCAGTTCAGAAAGCATTTCCTTGGCATCCTTTTCAGTTACCGGCAGCAAGCGCAGGCTGGTGTCTTTTAGTGCCTCTACCCAAATACCACCTAGCCCGACGGTAATGGCTTGGCCCCACTGCGGGTCTTTCATTGTGCCGACAAATATTTCAAGCCCTTTGCCGCGCATCGGCGACACGATCACGCCCTCAATTTTCGCATTCGGTGCTTTGGCGGAGACAGAGGCAATGATTTGCTCATAGGCGTCGGCGGCAGCTTGGGCGCCAGCGATGTTAAGAAGTACACCGCCCACTTCCGTTTTATGTTGAATGTCTTCTGAGAGAATTTTTAACACAACCGGTGCTGCTAAGGTCGTAGCGGCAGCGGCGGCCTCGTCAGCAGAGTTAACGATATGGGCGGGAATAACCTTCGCGCCATTCTCTGCCAGAAAATCCAGTACCGCTCTTTCACTATTCGGGCGCGCATGATGGGCCGCTGTAATTGTATTGCTGATAGCGGACGTTTCTCGGTCATCCAAAATTTTATGCAGTGCGGTTAATACATGATTGAGTCCACCGCCGGAATAAATCAATTTGTACTCATCCGCCATGCTTCGCGCTTCACCGCTAACGGCGTTGAATGTATGGCTTAGCATTAATCCAGGGACGCTAATGCGCTGAAAGCCGCTGCTTACTTCTTTGATGAAACTGCGGGCGAAGCCGCGTTTGTCATCTTTTGCCGGAATGTCAAAGACGAAACCGACTGCGCCTACGGCGGGGTCTGTCGCTATTATTTCAATGGCGGTGCTGATCAAACCAGGGTCCACCATTGCACCGCCGGTAAGGTCTAGCGGGTTATTGGGGGTGGCAAAGCTTGGTAGGGCGTCGGCCAGCGCCTGCTTGGTGCTTGCACTCAGTTCGGGAATACACAAGCCGAGTTCTTCAGCTTGGTCGACCGCGATTTCGCACAGACCGCCCGACATGGCGAGTAAGGCGAGTCCTTTGGCGCCGGGTTTGATCCTGCCAAATTGGGCGATGAGATCAGTGGTAACAATAAGTTGCTCTAAAGAGTGTACGCGGACAATACCGAGCTTTTTACACAGGGCGTTGAACACCGCGTCGTCACCCACTAGCGAGCCGGTGTGGGCCTGTGCCGCTTTGGCTGCCGCTTCGCTGCTGCCTACTTTTAAGACCACGATAGTTTTGCCTGCCGCTTTAGCTGCCTCCGCCGCGCGAATAAATGCCGCGGGGTCTCGCACTGACTCTAAGAACAGGGCGATGGCCTTGGGTTCATCTTGAGCACTGAGGTATTCAATGACCTCGGCGACACTGATATCGGCTTCATTCCCCGTGGAAATCATATGGGTAAGTGCTACCCGCTGCTGGTAGGCAAACTGCTCTAGCTGGCTGGCTAGTGCGCCACTTTGGGAAACCAGCGCCACGGCGGGGGACGGTTGCGCGCGGCGCAGGGGAGTGGTCCAAACGGCTGTTTTCTGTAAAAAATTGGCGAAGCCTAAGCAGTTTGGCCCCAGCAGTCTAATGCCAACGGCGCGTGCCTTTTCTGCCATGGCCTGTTGTTTTTTCTGGCCTTCTTCGCCCGCTTCGGCAAAGCCTGCGGAGAGGATTACCGCGGCCTTCACGCCGGCGGAGTGCAGGTCGTCAAAGGTATCCAGTAGCACTGACTCTGGCACCATAAGCAGTGCGACATCGATTCTGGCACCTACGGCGACACAGCTGGTGTGGGCTTCCATGCCGTGGATGATGCCCCCTTTGGGGTTTATAAGATAAATGTCACCGTCGAAGCCGCCGCGTTTGAGGTTTTCAAAGGCCGAAACCGACCACACCGAGCGGTCTTTTGCGCCAACTAAAGCGATACTGCGAGGTTGAAGTAGGCCGTTCAAGTCACTGGTGTTTTCGGTGGGCACAGGGTTGCTCCTCATAAATTTATTGTCGATTTTAGGCGCAGCTTACCGTAAAGTTAACTAAATGATTAATTAAATTATTTTCTGAGGCTTTTTATCGCTCAGATTTTCAAGATTTTGCTAAGAATTTCGGGCACTCTGAGGCCCGCTTAGCTATGTTGGCGGTGATAGTTTAAAAACCAGGAACGCGCATAAGTTGCTGGCCTTGGTAGCGGAACGTTTTGGGCAAGTGAAGGCGCTTGTTACGAATAATGAAAGGTAAAGTGCGCAGGATTGAGACCGATTGCGATGAGCATCTCGGCATTAACACCGTGGGGTCGCCAAGGCGGACGTGTTATTAAATAGTGCAAAAAGCGGTGGTGCTTGGCGTTAAGCGAGACCACCAATAGGGCCCTCAAAGCGGGGCGGCGTTGAAAATAAGGTAAGGGTAAAAAATATGACGCAACACATTACGATGACCATTAACGGTCAGGCAGCGATCGCATCTGAAACGATGGACGTTATCAATCCGGCGACGGCAGAGTCCTTTGCGCAGGCACCCCGCGCAAGCGAAGCGGACTTGAATGCGGCTGACGATGCGGCGAAAGCGGCGTATCCTGCTTGGAAGGCCTTATCTCATAGTCAGCGCGCAGCGCTTATGGTGAAGGCGGGCGACACCATTATGGCTAACGTAGATGAGCTGACAGCGCTGTTTACCGCTGAGCAAGGGCGACCGTTGACCATGGCCAAAGAAGAAATTCTCGGCGCGGGAATGTGGTTTAAGGGCATGGCGAGCTTTGAGCTACCGGTCGAGGTGGTGGAGGAAACTGAACAACGCACCGTGGAGGTACACCGCGAGCCCCTAGGTGTGGTCTGCGCCATTGTGCCGTGGAATTTTCCGGTGTTGTTGGCGTCCTGGAAAATGTCTCACGCTTTGCTGGCGGGGAATACCATGGTGCTGAAACCGTCGCCGTATACGCCCTTAACGACCTTGCGTGTTGGTGAGCTTCTGCGCGAGATATTGCCGCCTGGCGTCCTCAATATTATTTCTGGCGGCGATGAATTGGGGCCGCTGATGACGGTTCATCCTGGCTTCGCGAAGATATCATTTACCGGTTCGACAGCGACAGGTAAGCGAATCATGGCGTCTGCTGCGCAGGACTTGAAACGCATTACCTTGGAACTGGGTGGCAACGATGCATGTATTGTTCTACCAGATGTTGATGTCGATGAAGTGGCGCCCCAATTGTTTATGGGCGCTTTTTTCAACACCTCCCAGATATGTATAGCGACTAAACGTTTGTATATTCACGACAGTATTTACGATGCCATGCGCGACAAGCTTCACGGTTTGGCAAAGGCTTTAAAAGTGGGCAATGGGACGGATTCAGATAGTCTGTTTGGGCCGCTGCAAAACAAGCCGCAATACGATCGTGTTAAAGCGCTTATGGCGGATGCTAAAGAGCGGGGATTAACCCTGCTTGAAGGCGGGGCGGTGCCAGAAAAGGGTTACTTCTTGCCACTGACGCTGGTGGATAATCCGGCTGATAGCGAGCGAGTCGTTGTGGAGGAGGCCTTTGGGCCAATTTTACCGCTGCTGCGTTATAGCGATTTAGACGAGGTGATTGCGCGGGCCAATGACAGTGAGTACGGCTTAGCCGGCGCGGTGTGGTCCAAGGATATCGAGCAAGCCCTGGAAGTCGCGAAACGCCTGGAAACCGGGACTGTTTGGATAAATCAGAATTTACAAACCACACCGAATACCCCAATGGGTGGTCATAGACATTCCGGTATTGGTGTGGAGAATGGCCTGGATGGCTTATTGGAATTTACCCAGGCCAAAACTATTTTCATTCCTAAATCGAAACCTGCGGCCTGATCTGCTGGGGGTAGGTGAGTTCAAACGATCTCGCTATGCAGCGTGAGATTCGGTCGTTTTCGGCACCGAATCTCACGCTCTTTTCAGTATCTTTGGCAGCTTTGACCTAGATAGTTACTTTACCCAAATCTGCTTGGTGTTCACGAATTCCCTAATGCCGTGGGGGCCAAGCTCACGACCGTAACCGGAGCCTTTCACACCGCCACTGGGTAGGCGTGAGTCGGTTTTTACGATGCCGTTAATTGCCACTTGGCCGGCTTCCAGGCGATTGGCAATGCTGGTGGCCAACTCCGCATTTTTGGTCCAGACAGCGGCGCCCAAACCGTAGGGTGTTTCGTTAGCCAACTGCACGGCTTCTTCAACATCGGCGGCTCGAATAACCACCATTACCGGGCCGAAGGTTTCCTCTTTAAACGCGCACATATTTTCCGTGACGTCGATCAATAAGGTGGGCGGGTAAAAGAAGCCGGGGCCGTTAGTTAACTCGCCGCCCAATAAGCATTTGGCACCCGCATTGATGGTGTCTGTTACTTGGCGATGCAGGTTTTGACGGAGATCTTCACGGGCGATGGGGCCAACGTCGGTATCGGCAAGCAGCGGGTCGCCGGATTTAAATTTGGCCATGCGGCTCTGCAATTTTTCTACCAAGGTATCGTATACCGCGTCTTCCACAATAATGCGTTTTGCGGCGATACAGGATTGTCCGGCGTTGATCATACGGGACAGTGTCGCGACATCTGCAGCGGCCTCTAAGTCGGCGTCGGCAAGGACAATACAGGGGTCTGAGCCCCCCAGCTCA
>TARA_R110000822_G_scaffold71278_2_pt1 | contig 14206 bp, 15 predicted proteins | sample TARA_R110000822 | Tara Oceans TARA_R110000822 (sample SAMEA4397666) | marine metagenome | biome: Polar Biome; feature: [SRF] surface water layer (ENVO:00010504); material: water (ENVO:00002006), including particulate matter (ENVO:01000060) such as... | depth 5 m | reverse complement strand
ACTACCTAATCGTAGTGTTGTTTTTGTAACTCTCCAGTTATTTAATATATTGTTAGGCCTCTCCCATTTACCACTTTCATCATGAGCTAATAGTTTCAGCTTCTCACCATCATAACTGTTGTCACCTGTATTTTTCCAATCTATAGTTGTATCTAAGCCATCTAACTCTTCGCCATCGCTTCCTTGTTCAATTTTCCTTCTAGTCAACTTAGATGCTGGCACTCTATACGCAAGCTCTGTTTTTGGCCTATCCATACCATCTTGGATTGGTTTGAAAAAAAACGGGTAATTAACTGATATTGGCACAACTTTGTCTGTGAACATCTTTTTAGCATCTGGTCCAGTTTTAGACAATATACCAAACCTAGAATCACTTGATATTGTTGCTTGATTAACAAGTTCACCTGAAGCCATAAAAGAAAAACCAGATCTTCTATTTTTCAAGTAGCACATACCGTATGCTCTTTTATCAGCCTTACAAGCTTCCCAAAAAATATAGAACAATCTATTAGCTTCTCTGAAATCCGGTTGACCTACGTCAATCTTAGACCACTGTAAGTACATATAGTGTGTCCCTGTTATATATGTTGCTTTGCCTTTATTATAAAACCAAAAACCGTCATCTCTTTTTCTAAATTCATCCTCAATGTAATCTACATGCTTCTCTTTAAAGTCTTGCGGGTAGTCTTTCCAATCAAATATTGTCTTTATTCTTTGTAGTGGTTGAGGTTGTTCAGTTACCTCCCACGTGTCGTTATCAAATTTATGGACTTTATCTTCTTTTGGTAAAGCTATTGTTAGGTTTTGTATATTATATATCTCACCTATTTGACCAGTTTTTGATATTACAATTAAATCATGTTCTTTATTGTAACCGTATTCCCATTTTTTAGACTTATTAAGTCTCTTAATGGTGTTTATTTTTATAGGTTCTACAACCTCATACAACGTTTGGTTGTACATTATTTAGATCTTTTTTCTGCAAACCCTCCAAAAGCTTCTATTCTTTTCTCTTCCTTTGGTTTGTTATCTAACATATCTTGTTCGTCTTGAATTCTATTAAGAATTTCAAACGCATCAAAAATAGCTAGTTTTTTTGTAGCTGCCGCATTTTTTAATCTGTCTGCTGTAATATCTTCACCAGAATCAACTATAGCTTCTTTGGCAACTTTTATTAATTCCTCAACTGCTTTATGTCCAGCTAGGATTATATTCTTTTTCGTCTCCTTGATATTCATATTTGATTGTAATAAATTTAGATAAAACTCTATAAAGCCTTTCTTTTTCTATGATAAACTCATATTCACTGTTAGGTGTGAAACCTATTAGATCACCTTTTTTTAAACTTAGTTTTTTGTTTGTATACTTAACAATACCAACTAATGGTTTTTCTTTATCTTCAGCCCACATATCCTCTTTTGATACTATAGGTTTTACGAAGCAGTAATCTGGTAGCGAGAACCAACCATCTTTATTTTGATATAAATATATCTGGTCCATAGAAACAAAATACTTATCTTCTTTAAAGTAGCCTCTACTGTTTCTTTCAACACCCTGTTGGTCATGCCATCTTCTAAAAACATTATGATGTACTATAATTGTATCACCAGGTTTTATATCAGTTGGTATTATTTTAGGTGTTGAAACAACAACAGCTTCTCTATTAACGTATTGATGGTTGAATATCTCTGAGTTTAATATTAACTCTTTATCTCCAATTTTCTTAACGTTATTATATCTTGATCCTTTTGGTTTAACTACAAAGTCAAATAAACCCTGCATTAATATTCTAAATTATACTCCACGGCTATTGCCATGTTTTTATTGAAATCTTTCCAAGGTAGTACTTCTTTATTCTTCATGATATAAATACTGAACTTTTTATCTTCTTCAATTATATCACAAATAGTGTGGCCACCGTATACTTCCTGCCCCACTGCATAATGCATAGCTTCGTTTTTATAGTCTTTACCTATACTAATCTTTCTAATTAGATTCATTTTTGGGTATAGTTTTTAAGGACCCGTCTTGAATATTAACTGAAACATCACCATACTTTTCTTTAAGCAAAGAGTTGTTAGAGTTTAATTTATCTTGAGCAAAAAAGCACTGATCAACTAATGTTTTCTTTTGAACCTCAAGACTACCAATTTGCAGTTGAGCTTGATTGATAGCGTTTATTAATCCTTTTATTAATTTTAATTCCTCTTGAGTTACACTCTTAGGCTTTAGTTCTTTTAATTTTTTCATCTTTGATTTTATTTAATTTAATTGTTATGTTTTTACTAATTTTCTTTGTTCTTTTTTAGGTTCAGATATAAACCAATTTTTATAAACTTCTCTTTTTTTACAAATATATTCCATATACTTGTCTACTTTTTCTTTCCAATTTTTATCAACAACCGGGTTTATGATTCCAGATTTATAACTAGAGAATGTTCTATTAACATAATCCTTTATATTTGATTGATGAAAGTATAAAAAACTATTTATACAATAAAAAGACCCTCTTTGTATATTGTTCCAAACATCTACAGGTTCTATACTTTTACCTAAAACAGACGCGTATAAAGGACTCTCACTTATGTGGGTGGAATAAACACCTTTAGCCTTTTGCATATAATAATACATGTCTACATTTTTAGGAAGAATGTTTTCTTCACCAAAAAAGTCCTTTAACTCACCTATTATTTGATGGGTGGTTATTGGATGAGGTTTAAATAAGACGTTGTTACCGTGTTTATTAACAATATGTTTAAGTTTATTCAAGCAGACGTTTTCTCTTAGCTTGTTAGAACCAGGTAAAACTACTAAATAGTCTTTAGCTGGATACTTATCAATCTCTTCTTGTCTACCTTTGTATTTATTAGCATTATCACCTACAACATTTTTTACTAAGTAAGAGACGTAATCGACCCTGTCTTTTTGCTTAATGTTATCAGCCCACGCGTCCGCCATCTGTTCGTTACGCATCATAAAGTTTAGCGGTTGCATATAAAAGTTTCCCGCGTACTCGGTATAAGCTAGTGTTTTAAAGTAAGGCATTTCTTCGGCCACAACATCATAACTGTGTTCTAAACCTGCTTCCTGACATTTTCTTAGAACATAGCCTTCAACCTGTTCTAAATCGTATAATTTGTCATTCTTTTTTAGAGGACCTATTCTTTTCTCTAGCTCCTTTTTGTTAAACATTTCCATATAATTTGATTTGAATTCTTAATAGTATAATAGTTACACGCTTTTACACTTATCTACCTACCGTCACTAAAAGGCTTGTCACCTAGTTGACCTTGTTTACCACCGTCTTCATACCAAGACGTTATAGTGCTTGTGCTAGTGTTGTAAGTGGTAGTGTAAGATGTAGATGTGTTGAACGTCGTTGTTGTGTTTTTATTTGTTGAAAAAGTGGTAGTTGTATTTTTACTGGTGTTGTATGTTGTAGTCGTGTTGGTTAACGTGCTAGTGTTGTATGTCGTGGTCGTATTAGTTAATGTACTCGTATTGTAAGTTGTTAGCGTACTAGTTGACGTATTAAACGTTGTTGTTGTTAAAGTTGCTGTAGACGTATTAAACGTTGTCGTAGTATCTTTGCTAGTTGACCAAACGGTTGTAGTGTTTTTATTTGTTGAAACAGTTGTTGACGTACTAGTATTGTAAGTAGTTGTTGTACTAGTATTGTATGTTGTAGTTGTAGATTTAGACGTGTTAAACGTTGTGATAGTTGTTTTACTTGTTATTGTACTAGTATTGTAAGTAGTAGTGTAAACAGTGGTTGTGGTGTGAGCTGTATCTGTTGATGTATTATATGCTGTATTAAAAGTTGTTGTTGTACCCTTAGTGGTAATAGTACTCGTATTGTAAGTCGTTAATGTAGCTTTACTAGTTGACCAAGTCGTAGTGTATGACGTTGATGTTGTTGTGCTAGTATTGTATGTTGTAGTTGTACTAGTATTGTAAGCTGTTATGGTTATAGTGTTTGTTGATTGGCTTGTTGATCTATAAATTTGACCTGTAGACAACGTATTTTTAGAAGTCTCAAAAACTGTATTAGTTAATTTAGAAGTACCCCAAGTTGTAGTAGTATTCTTGCTTGTTATAGTACTAGTGTTATAAGTCGTTAACGTTGTTTTACTAGTATTAAACGTTGTAGTTGTGTTTTTGTTTGTGGAAATAACTGTATTAGTAGACTTAGTAGTTATTGTACTAGTGTTATACGTAGTCGTTGTACTCTTAGACGTGCTAGATGATTCGCTAGTTAATTTGCTTGTAGCAAATGTAGTTGTGTAAGCAGTTGAAGTGGCTTGACTAGTGTTAAATGTTGTTAATGTTGTTTTACTAGTATTGTAAGTTGTAGTCGTATTCTTTGTTGTTATTTGACTAGTATTAAACGTTGTAGTCGTATTTTTACTTGTATTAAACGTTGTAGTCGTATTCTTACTAGTACTAAACGTTGTAGTCGTGTTCTTACTAGTCACAATACTCGTCTGCCAAGTTGTTAACGTTGCTTTACTAGTGTTATACGTAGTCGTTGTATTTTTGGTAGTAACTGTCGATGTGTTGTAGGAAGTTAAAGTACTCTTACTTGTATTATATGTCGTTGTGGTATTTTTACTAGTTGACCAAGTTGTTGTCGTGTTTTTACTGGTTATGATACTCGTCTGCCAAGTTGTTAATGTTGTATGACTAGTATTATACGTTGTGGTAGTATCTTTAGTTGTTATAGTACTAGTATTATAAGAAGTTAAAGTGGTATGACTTGTGTTGTACGTCGTGGTAGTGTTCTTGCTAGTGTTCCAATACGAAGTATACGTAGTTGAAGTAGCTTTGCTAGTATTATAAGTTGTTAGTGTGGCTTTGCTAGTATTATAAGTTGTAGTGGTGTTTTTACTAGTATTCCAATACGATGTGTATGTTGTCGAAGTAGCTTTACTAGTGTTGTAACTGGTTGTTGTAGCTTTGCTAGTAAGCCATGATGTTGAGGTTGCTTTACTTGTATTCCAAGACGTTGAAGTAGACTTACTAGTTGCAAAAGTGGTTGTCCAAGTTGTTACACGGCTTGTAGATCTTATCGTATTAAATACCGTTGAGGTAGCTTTAGACGTAGCTTTAGACGTATTTCTAATAGTAGATCTAGATGTATTTCGTGAAGTGTTCCTAGAAGTATTTGGCATCTAACTTAGTATTTCAGAGTTAATTGGAATTAAAATAGCCCCACCACTTTTTAAATGACTGGAGTAATTAGCTAGTAAAGAATCTTTGTGATCTTGTGTAATATCTGTGTTTTCAGCCCAAAGCTCACATATTATTATATCATACGTTTTAACTGGCGTATAAGTAAACTCGTTTGCATTTATAACATTTATACCACTACTTAACCAATCCACAACGGTTATAACCTCATTGTCACTCTCTATAACATCAATAGAAGTTGGGTTTTTGTTTACTTTTATGTACTCTGGTAAAACACCCAAGCCCAAACCTAAGACTAATATATCACCCCAAGCTAAACCGCTGTATAAGTCCGCTATTCTGCTATCCCAACCACAGGTAATGCAGTCACCAGTAAGCAACCTACCGAAAGTGTCGTCATTGTAATAAAAGTGAAATTGGTCATCTTTATAGCGAAGTATTGATTTAGTTTCTTTATTAACAACCCAATCAACTTCGGATGCTGACACAACGACCTCCTCTTTGGTTATGGTGAAATCTGTACCATCGTATACTGGTATTAAGCTTTCGTCAAACATGATTTTAATTTTTTAAATTCAACATCAATTTTATCGTACTGAACAAACTTAAACCCATCACCCATTATCAAGACAGTACCATCGTCTAAGTGTTCTAATTCATCAGCCATACAACCCATCCATACACCACTAACATCTTTACCGTAAAGCTTGTCTTTTTTAAATTCAAAAGAGTAAACATTATGCCCTTCCGGTGATATGTACATAAACTCTATATTCTTTTTCAATCTTCTGTCAGAAGGTCCACCACCACCACCGCCAGAACAAACATCAACAGCTTGAATGTAAGCACCACTACCTGTTCTCATCGCATGCGAAGCTCCCCCAAAACTTGATGAAATTCCATACCAAGCAGCCGATAAAGCTGATGTGCCGGCTGAATTTGTATAAGCGTAATGTCCTTGAGCAGGAGGAAAACTACTTCCGGTGTGCCAAAACGTTGTGGTACAGAATTGAGTACAAGCACCCATTTGGTTAGAGGCATCGCTTCTAAGCGCTGAGATTACTCCAGCCGCCGTACTATATGTTGTTAAGTATGTTGTTGTGAAAGTAGTGTTAAAAGTAGTTGCATAAGTAGTATTGTAACTTGTAGTTGTGTTTCTACTAGTACTAACGGTTGTGTTAAAGGTTGTTGTAACCGACGTACTTTTACTAGTATTGTAAGTTGTTGTTGTGTTTCGGCTAGTAGCGAAAGTGGTTGTTGTGTTTCGGCTAGTAGCGAAAGTCGTGGTAGTAGACCTACTAGTCCCCCAAGTAGTTGTTGTATTTTTAGAAGTTACTATACTTGTTTGAAAAGTTGTAGATGTGCTCTTACTTGTAGCGTATGTCGTTGTAGTGTTCCTACTTGTAGCATACGTCGTAGTGGTGTTCTTAGAGGTTACTATACTAGTTTGAAAAGTTGTAGACGTGCTCTTAGATGTAGAATACGTTGTTGTTGTATTCTTAGAGGTACCATATGTTGTTGTATAAGCGGTTGAAGTGGTCTTGCTAGTGTTATATGTCGTTGTAGTATTTTTACTAGTGTTCCAATATGAGGTGTAAGTAGTTGAAGTGGATTGACTAGTATTGAAAGTCGTTAACGTACTCTTGCTAGTGTTATATGTAGTGGTAGTGTTCTTAGAAGTACCATATGTTGTCGTGTAAGCGGTCGAAGTAGCTTTACTAGTGTTGTATGTTGTGGTTGTATTCTTACTAGTATTAAAATATGAAGTGTAAGTAGTTGAAGTAGCTGTAGATGTGTTGTATGTTGTTAACGTAGCTTTACTTGTACTCCAAACAGTTGACGTAGCCTTACTTGTACTCCAAGTTGTCGTATAAGTAGTTACTGTTGTTGTAGACGTATTATAAGTTGTGGTAGTATTTTTACTTGTGCTCCAAACGGTTGTCGTGTTCTTGCTTGTTATAGTACTAGTGTTGTAAGCGGTAATTGTATTTGTAGACGTATTATAAGCAGTCGTTGTAGCTTTACTTGTGGAAAACGTTGTTGTATAAGTAGTTACTGTTGCGGTAGAGGTGTTATAAACGGTATTTGTAGACTTACTAGTGTTATACGTTGTAGTAGTGTTTTTACTCGTGGAAAACGTTGTTGTATAAGCCGTAGATGTAACTTGGCTAGTATTGAAAGACGTTATTGTATTAGTACTAGTGTTATAAGCTGTTATAAGCGTTGATATAGTATTTCTTAAAAAAGTATTCCAAGTTGTATTATAAGTGGTTGTTGTATTTTTCGAAGTTGCTTTCAACGTTGATTTACTAGTACTAAAAGTTGTTGCTGTGTTTTTAGATGTAACTTGACTAGTGTTAAATGTGGTAGTTGTATTTTTACTCGTAGAAAACGTAGATGTGTAAATAGTATTAGTTGCTCTAGTTGTAGATGTACTTGTGTTGTATGCGGTGTTGTAGTGAGTTATCGTTATAGTATTAGTTGACCTGCTTGTAGCAAATGTAGTTGTGTAGGCGGTTGTTGTATCTTTAGACGTACTAAATGTAGTTGTCGTAGACTTACTCGTGGAAACGGTTGTTGTTTTACTGGTATTATAAACAGTAGATGTACTAGTGTTATATACAGTGTTTGTAGATTGAGACGTGTTAAAAGTGGTGGTTGTAGGCCTTGTGGTTGAAAAAGCGGTCGTTGTGGAAGTGCTTTTATTGGTGCTAAAAGTAGTTGTTGTGTTTTTAGACGTAGCGAATGTAGTTGTTGTGCTAGTTGATTTAGTTGTAGCAAACGTAGTTGTTGTGCTAGTTGATTTAGTTGTATTGTAAGTCGTTAATGTTGATGTACTAGTGTTGAACACAGTATTAGTCGACTTAGTTGTGCTAGTTGATTTAGTTGTCACCTTGCTCGTACTCTTTAGTGTAGAAGTACCCCAAAAATCTATTCTATTCCATAACCAACTCATTGTTTATGGTAATGCTTGTTCGTACGCAGAAAATGCCCCAGCGTAGTTAATTAATACTTTATCTGATGCAATCACAAAATAGGTTATTATAGCTATTTTACTAGCTGTTGTATCAAAAGTTATTTGTTGACCACCAGGTGTGTAAGCTGTAGCTGGTAAACCACTCGACCCTAGCCACGTATAAGAACCTACAGCGCTTGGGTTTGTTATTATTATAGAACCATGTTTACCAACAATGGTGGAACCTAAATTACTAAAGGTAATTTTATTACTAGCAGCATTAACGGCGGTTACTGTATAGTTAGCATGACTCTTTGCAAAATCTATATCGTGGTTCCTGTTATTTGTTCCACTACTTACCGCGGCAGCTATGTCCTCTATAATTGTTCCGACTTCAATGTCAGATAAAAATTTCAAGCTCATATTGTGTATATTAAATTAATACTAGCGGCACCGAAGCACCGCTGTATTTTTATTGTTATTATTAAGCGTAAGCAACTGTTCCAGCTGACGATCCTTGTATTGATGTAATAACAACCTCTATATCAGCCGCGGGAGCTGATGCAAAAGTTACTTTGATCTTAGCTGTGGATGCTGAATTATCTTTATCTGTTCTAGCAATATCAGCGAATACTGTTTCTTTTGATGAAGAATCAAATAATTGAACTATTAAATCCTCACTACCTAAACCGTGATTAATCTCAGCATATAAGTTAGATGTGAAATTTGAATCAGATACGTCAATTGTAGCGTGAACTGATTTAGCGGCGAGTTTATCAGGATTAACAGCTTTTGCTGTGTTTGTACCTGCTTGAACCTCTGCAGCTGAAGCAAACGCTAGTTGAGTGTTGTTAGTGGTGACAGAACCTCCTAAAGATATTGCTGAACCATCAATTGTGATAGAACTATTAGAAAGTTTAGCATTAGTGATTGAACCAGCTAAGTGAGCGTTATCAACCGAACCATCAGTTATGTGTTCTGAATCTATAGCGTCATCAGCAATCTTAGCACTAGTTACTGCATCTGCATTTATTTTAACAGTAGTTACTGCGTTACTTGCTAAAGCGGTAGCATCTACTGAACCAGCAGCGTAGTGTTCCGCATCAATACTGTCAGCAGCAATATGTTCGCTATCAACAGCGTCATCCGCTATCTTAGCACCCGTAATTGCATCTGCAGCAATATATGCACTTGCTATTGCCGTACCTTGCCATACACCAGTTCCAATTGTTCCAACACCTGTAACGTTAGGTTGTGAAACGGTTGCTAGTGTACCTGTTATATTTCCAAACTTAGCAGCTGTTAGTGTGGAACCTAATTTCAGTTCCATAGCTGTACCAGATGAGTTCCACATCCAAGTTACATCAGAACCAGAACCACCTTCTAAGGTTATACCAGCTGTGTTGATTACCGCTGCTGTGCTGTTGCCACTAGATAATACTATGTTGTTATCAGCAAGACTTACCGTGGTTGAATTAACCGTAGTGGTAGTACCGGAAACTTGTAAGTTACCAGTTACAACTATTGTATCGCCTGAATCAGTACCTATTACTATGTTTTGATCAGTTGCGCCGCCTGCTGATTCTAAAGCAGCAAGTCTAGTTAGTAAGTTAGCGTTACTGACATCTACATCAGTATTAGCAATAGTGTTTGTAGTTACCGAACCACCTAAAGATATTGCGGTACCGTCTATTGTAATTGAAGAGTTTGATAATTTAGCGTTTGCTATTGAACCAGCTAAGTGTGCGTTGTCAATACTACCATCTACATAATGCTCTGAATCGATAGTATCGTCTGCGATTTTAGCACCAGTTATTGCGTCAGCAGCTATTTTAGCCGTGGTAACATTTAGATCTACAATAGATGCTGTTACTACTGCACTAGCCGCAAGTTTAGCAGCGGTTACTGCGTCATCTGCAATTTTTGCTACAGTAACGTTTGCATCAACTATACTAGCTGTAACAACCGCGTCTGAAGCTAAATTGTCAGCGTCAACAGAATCGTCAGCAAGCATTGAGTGAACAATATCACCAGCGCCAATAACTAAATCTACCGTGTCATCAGCAGCTTGATACGTTGCTGTTATACCAGTTTCAGTATTACCAGTAAACATTCCACCCGCGTAATCTCTTACTTGAGCTTGTGTTAATTGTGATCCTGTAGCGGATATTGTAACAACACCACCAACTTCTGCTAAAGAAACACCAGATCCTTTTTTAAGAACTAGAGTCTCACTTAATTCTAATGTGTTGTTTACACTTCCGTCTCCGTTAGTGTCAAGTGATACAGCTCTAGTACCACCACCAGATGCTAGCGTTAGCCAAGCAGATCCATTGTATATTTTTACAGATCCAGAATCGTACAGTATTTGGCCAGTACCAGGACTTGACACGCCCGACGAGGCTTGGTTATGTAACCGAACGTTTCGGATTTCTGCGGACTTGTTAAAGTCCATGTGATTGAGAATAGGTATTGCCATTTTTTTAAGTTATTATAAATTATTTATTATGTTAAGCTTTTAAGTATGCGTATCCACTCGCTGAATCAGCAAGGTCTATTTTTAATTGATCTTTAGTAATGTAAGTAACTACACCTAGCGACTGTATGTTATTAAATGTTCCACCACCCGATAGTTTTATATTTACCATTGGTAAATAATCCTCGAGGTTCAAACTATGTGTTATCGTCCAAGTTGTTGACGCATTGTTTTGGTGATGCTTATACGCGGTGGCTCCACCATTTGTGAACTCTTTTATTTGCGCAAGCGTGAAATTTTTTGTAGAACCATCCGTGTCAGTTCCCAGTAATCTGTCCCCGTCGCTTAAACTACTATCGTTCTGTAAACTGCTAATTCTAGGCATACTATTTTTTTTGACTTATTGTTTTAAATTTTTCTACCCCTCGAGAACCAAAATAAGCTACATAAACAGTGACTAGTAAGGATTTTAATAAATCAACCCATTCTTCAGTAACCGTAAACTGTATTTCAAAGCTATCTAATAATATCAACAAAACACATGATACTGTTAAGAATACTAACGTTAGTGGACGTGTGTTTTTCGAGAGCCAAGAATCGGATTTCATATCCGACACCCAGCGTTTTGATACTTCCTGCATTTCAGTCATATCCTGCTCTAGTAGTTTCAGAGCTGTTTCTTTGTCTTCAGGTGGTAAATCTTCAGGACTTGCTTTGGATATAATACCCTTCACTAAACCTAAAACACCGCTATTAGGCAATATATCCCCTATTGTGGAAAATAAACCTGGAGCGACTTTAGATAGGAATCCACCTACTTTTGTTTCTGAAAACTTCTTTTTATTAGACATTTATTTTATTTTTGGAAACCTTTCCAACCTTTTTGTTTGAATCCAGTAGCTGCTTTAAGTTCATTCTCTCTACTCTCAATAGTAACAGCACCGCTTTTAACAGCATCTATAGCACTACCACCACCTAAGTTCTTAGCTTGGTTGTATTGTGCACTGTTCATTACTCTTGGCATAGTAACTGTTGAAGAAGATCCAGCTGAAGATCCAGCTGAAGGAACTGTTCCACCAGACTTTCTAGTTAACTTATTAGCTTTAACTTGTTTCCTGCTTAATCCAGCAGCTTTATCTTTTTGTTTAGCTATTCTAATATCACGTTTTGAAGTTTGATTTCTACCTTCTAGTTTACCTATTTTCTTAATAGCTTTTTTCTGTTTGTTATCAATAGGTGCGGATACTGGTGCAGCTACTGGTGCAACTTTATTTAGAAGAGGTTGAGCTTTTATTTCACTCCCACCACCAACTTTAACTATAGGTTGTGATTTTAATGTGTTAACCGCTGGTTTAGGTGTTCTTTTGTATCTAGATGTAGCATCATGTTTCCATCCCCTAGCATCATACTCATCAGATCTTGCTTTACTATTTAAAGCGTAATCTTTCATTCTACCAGTTGCTTTACCACCTGGTTTAACATATGGTGTTTTCTTAGTAGATTCTTTTCCATTTCCATTTCCTTCACCATCTCCGTCGTCAGAGGATAATATTCTTTTTGCTCCGCCAACCAATCCAACAGCACCAGCAAGACCTAATAGCCCAAGACCTACTTTTTTGACTAAACCAAATTTACCTTTATCTGGTAGCGAGCCTAAAACTTTTTTACCTTTGTTTAATAATTTAGTTCCACCACTTATTTTAGGAGCGTTACCCATATTCACAGGACCTACTGCGGAACTAACCTTAGAAAAACTACCTGTTTTGCTTACGTTACCAAGTTTTTTACCTGCTTGATCTAAAAGCTCTGCTTGTTTCTTAGGTGACTTAGGGTTTTGTTGAAAACCACTGTATGGTGTTTGTTTATATGATGATTTTTGTTGGTTCATTGTTTCAACTGTTTCGATGTCTCCTGTCTGTGTTGTTGTGGCAGATGATCCGTCACCTGTAATTATACCCTCTTGTTGAATGTAATCTCTGTTTGCTTGAGAGTTTAAGTTTCCGCCAGATATTTTCGTTTGATCACCAATACCCTGGTTAAGATCACCTATACCGTTTTCAAGATTACTACCAATTATATTACCATTAGCATCTCTTTTAGCATTACCACCTGATCCAGAGGTATACCTATTATCGTTATAATATTTTAAGTCTTTCGTTTGTTGTTCAGTTAAATCTCCTTTTCTTGCTGCTTTATTTAAACCTCTTCTAGCTTTGTTGTTTTCTCTTTTAATATTTCTTTGAAGAGATCTATTTCTTCTGACCTGATTCATTGCTTCAGACCTACTTTGGTTAGTTCGATATTGGTTTTCTAATTCAATAGGTTGAAAATTACCGTATTCTTTAGGTTTCTCCGCAACATTTGCAGCATTTTGAGTATCTGCTTCACTTTGAGTAACAACACCTTCTCTAACACCAGCATCGGTTTGTTGTTGTAACCTTTCTGCTTTTCTTTCTGGTGACTCTTGAGCTAAATACTTATTCCAATCGTCATCAGACATTTTGTCACCCGCCATTTGACCAGTAACCTTACCCTCACTAGCTTCTACTAGCGGTATGTTTTTCTGTACCTCTGCAACTTTATTTTTTAGGTTAAAACCTAATATACCTTTATTTGCTACAATTTTATTTTCATCAGTTTGAGGGAATGCGGATTTTACCCTTTGTGTTATTGGTGTTGCCATAATTATTTTTCTAAATTTTTAATTGCCATTCTAGTCTTTAGTTCGGTTATTTGGTCTTGGATTTCTTGTTTTTTCTCTTCTGGAGCTGCTGCAAGTTGAGCTTCTAAAGCTTGTAAACTAGCAACGTCTGTATTCTCACCCTCTTCTCCAGCTGAAGGATTAGGTGATTTGTTTATTTCAGTTTTTTGCTCAGACTTAGGTTTCATGTCAATAGCTGAATCAGCTATAGGAACACCTGAACCCATTTTACCGGCATTATGTATTAGCATAGCTGACGCTTTAAAGGGTGAACTAGCTTTCTGTCTTTGAAACCATGTTTTGTACATTATTCTTATTGTTTTTAGCGTTAGCCTTTGCTTCTACCTCCCAGGATGCATTAGGATCTCCCTCTTGCATTGGTTTGGTTCCAGCTGATTTAGTTATAGGTATCATCATATTACCCTCTCTTTTAAACACATTGAACTTACTTGGTGTGTTTTCAATGATATGAGTTTTAGTATATTGATTCCCTCTTTTCATTTGTAGTAGATGCTCAGTTTCTTCTTCAAGAGTAAGATTTTTACTTAATAATGAATCTGGTGCATTTTCATTTACAAATATAGTATTGTCCCTATTTGCTTCAGCAACAATGCCGTCTTCTAGGGGTTTATTAAAAACAGGGATATTACCATTGACAAATTGTCTTATGCCAAATAATTCCCCTTTTTGTTTCATTTTAAAGCTCATTAATATTTTCCGTTAAATGGTGGTTTATTAAAAGACTTGCTATTAGATCTACCAGATGATGCAACACCACCTATAAATCTTTGTTTACTCGGACTTGATATTCTATGTTTTATATTTTTATCCTTAGCATGTTTTTGACCAGCAGTACTACTCCACCAGTCATTAGCTTCATTTT
>TARA_R110000822_G_scaffold24150_2_pt1 | contig 14241 bp, 23 predicted proteins | sample TARA_R110000822 | Tara Oceans TARA_R110000822 (sample SAMEA4397666) | marine metagenome | biome: Polar Biome; feature: [SRF] surface water layer (ENVO:00010504); material: water (ENVO:00002006), including particulate matter (ENVO:01000060) such as... | depth 5 m | reverse complement strand
TGATATTGAGAAGTATAAACCTCAGAATACACCTTGCTCTTTGGATATTAAGATCAAAGAAGACTTTGCTTACTTGTTTGTAGGTCATTGGCTACCGGGTGATATCGGAGAAGATAGAAAGAATGTTGGTTTATTAATCAAAGCCTTTTACGAAACATTCAAGAATAAATCTAAGAAGCCTGCCTTGATATTAAAAACATCAATGGGAGGGACTTCTTATATGGATAGAGAAGAGATGCTTAAAAGAATTGCTATGATCAAATCAACAGTTAATTCTAAGAATCTACCTAATGTCTACCTCCTTCATGGTGAGTTTACGGATCAGGAGATGAATGAGATTTATAATCACTCAAAGGTGAAAGCAATGGTTAACCTAACTAAAGGGGAAGGTTTTGGAAGACCGTTATTAGAATTCTCTTTAGTTAAAAAGCCGATCATCACCTCAGGCTGGTCCGGGCAATTAGATTACCTTAATCCAGAGTTTGTACCCTTGCTCACAGGTGAGTTAACACCAGTCCATCCCTCGGCAGCAAATCAATTCTTATTACAAGAAGCTAAATGGTTTACTCCTGATAATGGTCAGATTGGGCATTTCCTCAAGGATGTATTTGAGAATTATAAGAAGTATCAAGAGAAGGCCGTTAGGCAGGCTTATAGGTCAAAAACTGAATTCTCATATGAGAAGATGAAAGGATTGATTGATGAACGTCTAACCGCTCTAATACCTGAATTCCCTAAGGAGGTTAAGTTACAACTACCTCAATTAAAGAAAATTGAATTACCAAAGTTAAAAAAGATTTAAATGGATAATCTAATAATTTGTGATAGATGCGGCTCGGACGCTTGCTACATACAAGAGGTAACTCCTGAAATTACAAATCATTTCTGTTATGGGTGCGGCTTTCAAAGCAACACCCTAATGACAGAAGGGTCTGAGTTTATGAACCAGCAGATGGAAACCTTACCTGAACTTTATAAAGACCTTCTTTTTAAAGATAAGACTGGTAAGATATGGATGCCTGGCTGGATCAACGACTCAGAAAGAGGAATGATCTTTGCTTACGGACCAAGTGGAAAAGACTGGAGATGGGCTGCTGTTAAAGCAATCAAGAGAACCAAACAAGATAAGAAGAAGAATCCTAATCTTAAGACTGAGTATAAAATGGATATGGTCAACCAAGTCTATTTTGCAGAAAAAGATTTTATGGAAGCCTTGGACTATACTGGCTTTTTGACAGCTTAGTTCGTATCTTTATAGTATGAAAATTAGTTATGCTGTTACTGTCTGTAATGAAGAAGCAGAACTTCAGAACTTACTCTACCATCTTCTTAAGTTTAAAAAACCACAAGATGAAATAGTAATCTTGTTTGATTCTAAGAATGGAACCAAAGGAGTAGAAGACTATTTAAGATCACATTCAGTAACAGCGGATGCTGGCTTTACCTGGCACTCAGGTGCATTTGATGGTCATTTTGCTGACTGGAAGAATAAATTAAACTTATTATGTACAGGCGATTTCATCTTTCAAATTGACGCTGATGAGTATGTAATAGGTGAGTGCATTGAGTTACTACATGCAATATTAGAAGCTAACCCCGAAGTTGATCTGTATTATGTTCCTAGAATTAATACTGTAAGTGGTATCACTCAGGAGCATATACAGAGATGGGGCTGGAGGGTTGAGAGTAGCAGAGTAAACTGGCCTGATTATCAGACTAGGCTTTATAGAAACTCTTCAAACATTAAATGGAAAAATAAAGTGCATGAAGTAATTGAAGGTCATGGACAATTCACAGTACTCCCGGCAGTGGATGAGCTGGCTTTAATTCACCACAAGACAATTGAAAGACAAGAAAAACAAAACAATTACTACAACACACTATGATTACTGAAATCTTTACTAACGAAGACGGCACATTTATTATATTTCCGAATGATGCTATAGCCCAACATATAAAAAAAGGACAGAAGTGGGAAGATCACTTTTCCAAAGTAGTTTCTAAATTCATTAAACCAGGTGATACTGTTTTAGACTGCGGTGCTAATTTTGGATACAACTCAGTTGTCATGGGTAAGAAGCTTGAGAATCAAGGCCTGCTTGTTGCATTTGAACCTCAAAGATTAGTTCACCAGCAGCTAAATGGTAATCTAATACTAAATAATATCTTTAATGCAATAACATATAATGCTGCCTTAGGAGATACCAACTCAACAGTTACTATGAAACATGTAGACTACAATTTACCCTGGGTAAATATAGGAGACACTTCTGTAGGCGAAGGAGGAGAAGAGGTGCAGTTATACAAACTAGATGATTTAGGATTAGAGTTTGTAAACTTCATAAAATTAGATGTTCAAGGCTACGAACTATTTGTACTTCAGGGAGCAGAGGATTTATTAAAAACTCACCAGCCTGATCTGTTTATCGAACTAGAAGCACATCAACTAGAGAAATTCAATATTACAACTGATCAGATTCTAGAATATCTAAAAAATCTAGGCTATAGTATTTATAGAATTGATAACGAATACCCTTGTGATCATATCTGCACAATCAATAGCTTGGATAAAATAGAGACGTTAAAAAGCATCCTTCCGCTAGTTAAGGTATGAAAAATGTTTTATTCTTTGATCCCAACTTAAACGAAAGAGGCACTAGCATAGCAACCTACGACTATGCTCTCTACAACGAAACTCTGCTTGGTAACAAATCTACTATAGTTTCACTAAAGCAAGGTTCCTTAGAGAGTCTATCAAAATTCAATAGCAGGTTTGAAACCACCCTAGTAAACAACATTCAAGAAATTCAGCAGATCCCCTGTGACTATTACTACACTCTAAAGTACGGGCATAATGATGGTAACTTACACAGGCAGGCTAAGAACCTAGTTCATACAGTATTCCCTGCCTTTGATCCTCATGGAGATGTTTACGCTTATGTTTCTAAATGGTTAGCTGAGAGTCACGGTAACGGACATCCTTACGTGTCTCATATGATAAATCTTCCAGAAGTTGAGGAAGATTACAAACCCTTCTTTAATATTGCTGACGACCAATTGGTAATTGGATGGTATGGAGGAAATAATTTTGAAATTCCATTTGCCCGCCAGGCTGTTATTAATATTGCAAATACAAGAAGGGATATTATTTTCTTGTTTATGAACCAAACTCCGTTTTGTGATTTAAAGAATGTAATCTTTGTTAACGGAACAACGGACCAGGAAGAGAAGGTAGCCTTTATTAATACCTGTGATGTTATGATTCATGCCCGGGAAAGAGGGGAGACATTCGGGTTAGCAATTGCTGAGTTTTCCTCTAAAAACAAACCAGTTATTACATATTTAAATTCACCTGAACGAAGCCACATTGAGTTGCTAGGAAGTAAAGGATTATATTATGATGATTATAATTCCTTATATAACTTGCTATCCAGTCTTAAAAAAGATAACTTCAAAGAACAGGATTGGAATTGCTATAGAGAATTTACTCCGGAGAAAGTAGTGGAACAATTTAATAATGTATTCCTAAATGAAAATATTATACGTAACAGACCATATTGATATTGCTAGAGCATCTGGAGGATTTATAAATGACTATCAGAACGATTTAGTATTTTATGGCTTGAGAGAGCTGTTCGGAGACGATGTAGTTGATTCAACCCAGATTATATCTCTATACAAAGAGTATGAAGGAAAGATACACCCTCAGCACTTATGGGGAGGAATGACTACCTTCTGGTTGATCGAACAAAATAATATCGACCGCACCAACATCGAAGAAAAAATCAAAGATAGGTTTTATGATTTTATTATTTATGGAGCTATACAGAGGTGTAAACAGTATTATGATATAGTATCCAGGGTTTATCCAAAAGAAAAAGTTATCTTGGTAGATGGTAATGATGAACCTACTTTGGACCCTCTATACCAAAAACACTTATACTTTAAAAGAGAGTTGGTCACCAAGCATCCTAACCTAATACCAATTACGTTTGGAATACCAACCCCTAAATTAGCACTGCCTAATAAAAATAAAACTCAAGACTACGCCACTTGTATCCCCGGACAGCCTGAAACTTATATCTTCAAAGACGAAAAGTCTTACTATGAAGACTATCAAAAATCATTCTACGGGGTAACTATGAAGAAGGCCGGCTGGGATGCTATGAGACATTACGAGATACTAGGCAACTACTGCATGCCTTACTTTGTAGGATTGGAAGACTGTCCGGAGGACACCTTAGCTAATTTACCAAAAGATTTGCTTTTACAAGGGAAAAAGTTAGCAGATAATTTTGATCAACAAGAATATTTTCGTATATTAGATGAAGTGTTTAAATATACCCAAGATAATTTAACAACAAAACATATAGCAAATTACATTATATCTAAGTTATGATCCCACAAGCCAATATTAAATCCCTAGTAGGCAACCACGTTGCACCTTACATCTACAATGCTAATCACTTTAAACCCGGAACAACCCCGATCTACTATTCAGGCCCCTATTGGGATAATAGAGAGATTGAAGCAGCCATGGACTCATTCCTTAATGGGAAGTGGATTACTTCTGGAGAGAAAGTGTTTCAATTTGAAAAATACTTTAGTAATAAATTCAACGTTAAGCATTCTTTTATGGTTAATTCAGGCTCGTCAGCTAACTTAGTATTGATGACTGCGTTAAAGAAGAGATATAACTGGCAGGATGATGATGAGATTATTGTTTCTCCTGTTGGGTTTGCAACTACTATCTCTGTTATCTATCAAAATAGATTAAAACCAGTCTTTATCGATATTGAATGGGATACTCTAAACTTTGATTTAGATTTAATTGAAGATAAGATTACCCCTCATACTAAAGCAATATTTGTTTCCCCTGTGCTAGGAAATCCTCCTGATATGGATAGATTAGTTGCTATCTGTGAAAAGCATGGATTGAAGTTGATTGGTGACAATTGTGATAGTTTAGGATCTAAATGGGATGGTAAATACCTGAATGAGTATTATGTTGCATTCTCAAATTCATTCTACCCAGCACATCATATCTCAACTGGAGAAGGTGGAATGGTCTGTACTAATGATGAAGAGCTTAAAAAGATTATGGTCAGTATTGCTTGGTGGGGCAGAGATTGCTACTGTGTAGGGTCAACTAACTTACTAGCTTGCGGTACTTGCGGAAAACGATTTGATAATTGGTTAGAGAACTACGATGGTATAATTGACCACAAGTATGTCTTCTCCAATATGGGTTATAATTTAAAGCCTTTAGACCTACAAGGAGCAATCGGATCAGTTCAGTTAGATAAGTTTGATGAGATTGAAGAGAATAGAAATAGATCTAAAGGAACAATCGAACACATCTTTACTTCTAATATTGCTAACATTAGAACACCTGTGGTAGCATCTGATAAATCAGAGCCTTGCTGGTTCGGTACTCCATTCATTTGCGAAAAACCAGGACTTAAACATAAATTAGTACAATACTTAGAAGATAATAAAATTCAAACACGTAACTACTTTGCAGGTAATATCTTAATGCACCCAGGTTATAGCTTCTTAGATGATTACAAAAACTACCCTGAAGCAAATAAAGTACTTGATAAAGTATTCTTTATTGGAGCAGCCCCCCATTATACCGAGCCTGTATTTCAATACATCCAGGATGTAATTAAGAAATTTTAATGGCAGTTTTAATTCTAGGCGATGGAATATTAGCAACAGAGCTAGTCAAGCAGACAGGTTGGAGATTTATATCTAGGAAGAAAAACAAACTAGAGTTTACCCAACCCGAAAGCTATTCCGGTCTGATAGAAGGTTACGATGTGATCGTTAACTGTATTGCATGCACTGATACTTACTCTACGGACAAGCAAAAACATTGGAGTGTTAACTATGAAGGAGTAGCTGATTTAGTTAAGCTTTGCAACCTCAATGGAAGCAAATTAATTCAAATCTCAACCGACCATGTTTACGCTAATTCAGAATCAGAAGCAACTGAGGAATCAATTCCACAACCTATACCAACTTGGTACGGTTATACAAAGATGCTAGGGGATGCACACGTTCAATTGGCAGCAGATAGCTTCCTTATTTGCCGAGAATCACATAAGCCATATCCTTTCTCGTACAAACAAGCTTGGTCTAATCAATACACAAATGGAGACTACGTTCCTGTAATAGCTGATTTAATAGTACAGCTAATCAATAAAGGTGCTAAGGGTGTCTACAATGTTGGTACAGAAATTAAAACTTGGTTTAAACACACTAAAGAAGAATTTAGTACCGAGCCAGTCTCTAAGCCAGACCAAGCACCAGCAGATGTAACAATGAACTTAAATAAATTAAAAGATGCTCTTAAAAGAACTAATAAATAAAAGCTGGTACGGTACGATTGGTTATATTGCTAAAGAAGAAGACTTAGAAGTCTTAGAACAGTATATCCTATACAATCTTCCTGTATTGCAGAAATATACAGGTATTATTGTTGCAACAAACTACGGAGCAGATCTACAGCAGGCAAATACAGCCCTTTGGAAAAAATACTTTCCTGAGGTTATTATATTAGATTTAAAAATAAATAGAGGTCCTAATTTTGGATACTGTGACTTAGATGATATGCTGTTTGATTACTGTAAAGATAATAGTATAGAATGGTTATGCAAATCTGCAAATGATATTATTATTCAAGAATCTATTTTAGATAAGAAAATTAAAGAAGCAGATTTTTACTACACAACAAGTGTTGGATACAGTGCTTTGTTTGAACCTTACACTATTACAGTTGATAAGGTATATAGCACAGCAGAGTATTTCTACCCGCAAACTAACTACTATTTTATAAATGTTAGTAAAGTAGACTACTTAAATGATAAACAACATGTAGATGAAATCTATAACAAAGTTCAGGGAGTAAAAAGATACAATGGGAAAGCTTGGGAGTATGGATTCAGAAGCTGCGAAGTACTCTTGAAAGAATCAGTAGAAAGAAATAAATTATCTCATTTTAACTTGATAGTACCTGAAAAATTTACTATATTACTTAACACAATCAAGCAATCCCAGATTCATGATCCAAGTCATAAGAATATAATGCTAGATGGTATCTGTCATTATGCATACATAAACGAACAAGTAATAGAAATATGATACAATTAAAAGGAACTAAGTTAGTTGAAGTGCCCTACTTTGTTAATCAGATCAAAGACAAAGATAAGAGTGTGTTAGTTATAGGGGAGTGTAAAGGAGGTACCGAAGGAGTAAGTGAAAGTCTTTTAGAATTAGGATGCACTAACGTAACAACTACAGACATTCTTGAAGCACTTCCCGATTCCTGGTTGAGACAAAATACAAATTGGACACACATCCAAACTGATTTTATAAAGTTTGACGAAAATAAAAAGTTTGATTACATTATTTCGATATCAGTTTTTGAGCATTTCGGGATGTTTTGGGAAGGAAAAGCTTATGATATAGATTCTGATTTAGAGGATTTAATTTTATGGAATCATGATATTCAAGGTATCTTAAAAGCTTGTCGGTTGTTAAAAGATAAAGATTCTAAATTGATAATAACATTGCCGATCGGCCCATATATGAATTATCAAGAAACAGGATATCCTTTCCTACGTTACTACGATCACCAGAGACAGAATTTTATTAAAAATAAAATAATAGAAAACAACTTTCAGGTAGCGGAAGAAAAATTCTACCTGTCTAATGATTTTGTAGAGTGGTTTGAAGCTGATCAAAATATAAACTCTCCTGAGAGTTACAGGCAATACTGCAACCCTTATACTCCAAATATGATCTGGGGATTAACTATTAAATTATAAACAAACACACAAAACTAAAACTATGGCACATAAAGAGCAAATCAACTACATTAACAAAACAAAAACTAAATTCCCAGAATACTTTACTAATAAAAAAGTATTAGGTATAGGGACCTTTAACGTATGTGGAACAGAAGATCAATATTTTGATAACTGTGACTACCGGGGATTAGATCTAGGACCCGGACCAGGAGTAGATATTGTATGTCCTGCTCAGGATTATGATGCTCCCGACAATACATACGATGTTATTATCTCATGTGAATGTTTTGAACATAATCCTTTTTATAAAGAAACTATTCAGAATGCTTATAGGATACTTAAGCCAGGAGGAATGCTCTTATTTACCTGTGCTACTACCGGAAGACCGGTTCACGGGACTGTTTCATTAGAGGAAGAAAGTAAGAAGAAATTCCCTAATTGGAAAACAATGCCTAATGTTGTAAAAGAGAATTGGGATAATGACTACTACAAAAACTTAACAGAAGAAGATATCAGGAAATGTATTAATGTTGACAGTTCATTTAGTGAATATGAATTTGAAGTAGAAACAAACCACTGTGATTTATTCTTTTGGGGATTTAAAAAATAAAAAACAGCATGATATACCTATTTCAGCTTCATTGCAATTTCTCTGAACTCTCCCTAAATAAAGTAAGACCTGCATGGTTTAGCAGGGAGGGAATATTTGATACACTCATGCTAACATTAGACGAAAGAGTGCAGTATGTAGCATTTCATGATTCAGGGAACGGAGAAATTAAAGATCATTTTTTAAAGAATAAGAAAGTATCTAAAATCTCCCAAAAAGGAGGGAGTGGAGCTCAAGCATTTGTGAATTTACTTACCTATGTTATAAAACAAAATTACAAAGATGATGATATCATTTACTTTGTAGAGGACGATTATCTTCATAAACAAGGCTGGGTAGATGTTTTATTAGATGGCTTTAATTATATCGAAGCTGATTACTATACTCTGTATGATCACCCCAATAAGTATAGTCCGGAATTGATAGCTAAATTTCCAACTCATCTTTACGTTAACCCTACCGCTCATTGGAGAACAACAGTATCAACAACAAATACCTATGCTTGTCGATTTAAAACTTTAAAGAAACATTTTGATATTCATATTCAATACTGTGATCTAGAAGCAAAATGGGTAAAAGATCATGCTAAGTTTACACACCTGTGGAGTATTGGATCTAATTTATTATCTTGTATCCCTGGATATTCAGCTCACGTGGAAGAATATATGTTATCCCCTATAACAGATTGGAGTAAAATATGATCTCAGTTATTATACCTACTTACAAATCCCCGGAAGTACTCGATCTATGTTTACAATCTTGTATACAGGGACAACGAAACACTAATCAAATTATAGTAGTAGTAGATGGGTTCTACGAGGTTAATAGAGAGGTTCTTCAGAAATATAAAGACTCTATACAGGCTTTAGTTTTAGAAGAGAATGTTGGACTTTGCAGAGGAACTAACTTAGGAGTTTATAATGCCGAATTTGATAAGATTCTAATTGTAAATGATGATAATGTCTTTCCTGAAGCATGGGATCAAGAATTACTTGAACAATATAAACCAGGGAGTGTACTAACGCCTAATCAAATCGAACCTACTCCTTCTATGTTTAGACAATTTAACATTAAGGATTTAGGTAAAGATCCTAAGACGTTTAGTATAAATGATTTTTGGGAATATGATTTTGAAATTGCCGAAGACAGATTAGACGAAACAGGATCAACCCTACCAATTTTTATGTCTAAGGTAGACTATTTAAGAGTAGGCGGCTGGGATGAAAGTTATGATATGATAATGGTATCTGATTGGGATTTCTTTCTTAAGTGTGAACTATCAGGAATGAAGATGCTTAGAACTTACGCTTGTCATTTCTACCACTTCGCTTCTGTTTCTTTTAATGGAGAAAAAAGAAAGCAAGATGAACAGAGAGGGCATGAGTATTTTAAATACAAGTGGGGTCAGTATGCAAAACACAATCCAATTAATAATTCAAAACTACTATGAAAAAAATAGACATACCAATCTTCCTTGAGGTGTACTTTGAGGAAGAAGAAGACATAAAGGACAATTTATTGGATACATTAAAGTCTCCAGAATTTCAACATATAATTAAAACAGACGTACTTGAAAAAGTATCTGAAGCAGTTCTAACCGATAGATCTGAATTAGTTATATTCAGGCTGGTTTACTACAATCTAGATTTAGCAATTGATAAGAACCAGTATAAAGAAATCCTTACTACTATCTTAAATATTTATGAACAAGAGGAGGACTATTTAAAATGTATAGAGATCAAAGCACTAATAGACAAATTATGAAATTTGGATTTTACAGTAAGAACGACCCAAGCCGGGAGATTATTAACTTAGGAGTATTTCAAACCTCACACGATGCAGCTTGCTTCTTCGCAGCCATGAAAGGTTTGAATGTAGACATATTTTTAGATTTATTTAATATAACAACAGTGAGCAATGGAAAGTTTCGAATTAATTAAAAAAGCCTTAGATGAAACCTTCAACGTTAAATTTAAAGTCATTGATGTGACTGAGGATAAAATCTTAAAAGAAGAGAAAAAACTCTTCACCAAGATGCTTAGTAGGATTGAAAAACTACTCCAGAATGAGCATAAGATTTTTGAATCAACTAAAATAGATACCTCAACCATTGTTGAGCCATACTGGGAGATAATAGGAGAGATACTCGCCTTCGCATTCACGGAGGAGGTTGCTGATATACTTTGGTGGTACGTTTATGAAAGAAAGAATGCAGCCGGGGAGGTAATGGCATGGGAAGATGAGGATGGGATTGAGTATAAATTCGAAACACCGGGTGATCTTTACGAGTATATTGTTTTTAAATTTGATTTATAACAGTTGCCTGTCTGAAATAAAGTCCGTATCTTTAGGGTATGAAAAAAATAGATATAAGCTTTACTGCTGGAGATCAAGATAAATTCGAAGAGTTATTAACTGAAAGAATAGCCTTTAGAAATAAGAGAAAAAAAGTAATAAACATTGAAGTTAAGACAGTTGGAGATTATATTAAAACCCCGGTACGTTTCTGCACAACCGGTCTTATAGATCTAGGAACCGGTGAAGCGTTGTTGAATATTACTAACCCTGAGCTTATTATAGGAGCCCTATTTACATTTGAAGATAAAACTCAAAAGTTTGATTATTATAATAATTGGGGAGTTGAAGGTATAAATTTCAAAATAGGATTTTCAGCTGCCGATAGACAGACTGAAAGTCACATTAGAGGAATTCTAGAACATTGGATAGGTTGTACGTACTACGATAATATTTTAAAGCCGGATGTTGAGGTTTGGAAAGCTTATATAAAATCTCTAGAAGAGCAAGGTTATAATGATCCTAGTCACAAAAAACATTCTGATTATTTAGGTAAGTTGTGGTTAAGAGACAGAGCTGCAACCAAGCATAATTTTATAATAGACTAAGATTTAATTTAACTAAAGAAATAATTGCCTGTCTGAGATAAAGTCCGTATCTTTAGGCTATAATAGAAAGAAATAATAAGTTATGACAGTACAATGTAGTAAGTGTAAAGAAGAGATCCCGGAGGGACGTTTGAAAGCCCTTCCAGGTACAACCACCTGTGTCAGTTGTTCTAACTCCAGGATGAAGCGATCGGTGACGGTTGTTAAGGGTGAGGGAGAAGATACTTTTAACGATCTGATTATCATGGAAGCAGATGAGTATGAACATATCTTTGGAAGAGATGAGCATATAGGCTTTGTCTTCCCTGAAGATAGCTCAGAAGAAGATGCCGAGGATTAAATTTCTCTCTAAGGATATGATTTTGTCTGCAATGTCGCGGACGAAGTCTAATCGAGCAGCAGCCCGGTACCTTTCTGTCTCCTTTGTGCATTACAAAAAATATGCAAGGGAGTATAAGGATGAAGAGACTGGGCTGTCTCTTTTTGAGAAGCATAAGAATCAATCCGGTACAGGCATCCCTAAATTTTTAGTCGGGAAGACAGGGGAACCTTCTTTACAGGAAATTATTGAAGGCACCGCTTCCCCTCATTCATTCACACCTCAGAAGATCAAAGGCAAATTAATCACCGAAGGCTTCCTACTTGAGGAATGCAATCGCTGCTCTTTCCAGGAAAGGAGAGTCTTGGATTATAAGATGCCCTTGATACTTCATTTTAAAGATACTAACAAAAAGAATTACAGGGTGGAGAACCTTGAATTACTTTGCTACAACTGTTATTTCTTAACAGTCGGTGATGTGTTTGATAATAGGCAAATTCAAGGACTTGAAGATCATCTTACTATTTATAAACAGGAAGAACCGGAGTGGGAGCTTGATGAATACCAACTTCAGAGATTGAAAGAACTTGGCTTAACAGAAGAGCAGCCCCCTGAGGAAGATTTTATAAGTCACATATGAAAAAAGAGAAGCACGATAAGATTATTGATAATAAGGAAGAGGAGAAAAGAAAGCACCTAGAGAGGATTGCCAGTCAACTCCTTAAGCAGGATGAAATAAATCAGAAGCTAAAAGGCTATAAGCTAAAAAAGAATCCTCTAGATTTATTTTAGTTGCTTTCTCAAAGCCAGGTTCGTATCTTTAGGTATAATAGAAAAAAGTTATGTTTTATAAATTTGACCCAGACCAATTACAGCTAGTAAAAGACTTCAAGAAGTTTTACATCAGCCTAACCACAGTGTTAACTTTAATAGCACTAACCTTTATCATCGGGAGATTAACAGCAATTAAACAGCTTTCAACTTTAGAGAAAGAACTGATTGTTATTGATTTACGAGCAGAAGAGAATAAATTTAGCAGAGATAAATTAGTTACTTTGTTGAAGGATCTAAGCATCAAGCACCCGCACATCGTGATAGCTCAGTCAATACTTGAGACCGGTCATTGGAAGAGTGCTGTCTTTAAGCAGAACCATAACCTATTCGGCATGAAGCAAGCAGGTGCAAGGATTAATACCGCTCAAGGGACTAATCTGAATCATGCCTATTATACTACCTGGCAGGAATCAGTCTACGATTACGCTTTCTACCAATGCAGATACCTCGGGAGAGTGGGCACGGAAGAGAACTACTACGCAGCTCTTGATGGATCTTACGCAGAAGGATCAAACTACTCTCAGAAGTTAAAAGAAATAGTACAGAGAGAAAACTTGAAAGAATTATTTTAATATGAGTAAGACTAAGAACGCAAAAGGAAAGCCCGATGCATCTGAGTTTTTTGATTCAATGGATCAGGGGGTCTTACTACAGATGATCCAATACTACCCGGTACAGGTTAAGGCTCTATGCATGCTACTATCTTTAGATATCCAACTTGTACTTGAAGAACAACAAAAAGAAAACAAAACTAAAAAGCAAATAGAAAAAAGTTATGACAATCAAGGAAAAATTTAAATTGGGAAAACAGAGTGTTAAAGAAGGAAATCTAACTTTAGCAGATAGAATGTTTGATATGTGTATTGTACATCTATCAAAAGCAAGTTTAAGAGGAGAGTCCTATATGGAAGGAGCAACTGTCAACCTCTGGAAGACTAGAGTTTGGACTGAGATAGAAAAGGCTGGCTTATTACCTGAATAGTTCGTATCTTTAGGTATGGGAGAAAAAAGAGGTAATACTGGTAAATTGCTCTATGATTTTAATACTGCATGGGTTTGTGAGGTAGAGCTAAATGGTAAATGGTATAGGGTTATTGAAAGAGACTTTAGGTCCTTAAATGCTCCTAGACGTATAACCAGACCTAACCCAGCAGTTCTAGGAGATGTGCATGTAGGTAGAGAGACTTTTGAGTATATAGGTCCGTACTACTTCTGGAATACTAATACGTTATATGACCCTACCTTATATGAGAAAGGGATCCTTGTACAGCAAGCAGATAAGTTAAAACCCATGGCAGGAAAAACAACGGTTGCAGGATTATAAGTTGCATTATTAAAAAATTAATATTATATTATACAGATGGATTTAAAAGAATTTTCAGACGGTCTTGAATTAGCAGGCTCAGGCTTTGCTAACGGCAAGGCACCCGGTTATCCGTTCACCGAGAAAGAGAAATGGAAAATGGTTGAGAAGGCAGAAAAAGCTTATGGTCAATTCTTAGATGCATTAGGTTGTGATTGGAGGAATGATCCTAATTCTTCAGAGACTCCCAGGCGAGTTGCTAAGGCGTATGTCTTTGATCTCTGGAAGGGCCGCTATGACTTAATGGATGCAGTTACGGCATTCCCCTCAGACGGATACGACGGGATAGTATTCGAAGGCAATATTCCAATTACTTCAATGTGCTCTCATCATCACCAGACAATCCAGGGTAGAGTTCATATCGGGTATGTTCCCTCTAAGGATGGGAAGGTTATCGG
>TARA_R110000822_G_scaffold91910_1_pt1 | contig 14256 bp, 17 predicted proteins | sample TARA_R110000822 | Tara Oceans TARA_R110000822 (sample SAMEA4397666) | marine metagenome | biome: Polar Biome; feature: [SRF] surface water layer (ENVO:00010504); material: water (ENVO:00002006), including particulate matter (ENVO:01000060) such as... | depth 5 m | reverse complement strand
CAGAAGTTACTGGTACACTAGCTACAGGTAATGGTGGTACAGGTGGCACAAGTTATACTCCTGGTATTACCGAAGCCGATACATGGAGAGTTACTTCACAATTTTCAGGAGATGCTGCTCCAATAACTTCAAATTGGGAACGAGATGATACAGATGGATATGGAAATATAGGTACTGGAATGTCGCAAAGTTCTGGTGTATTTACTTTTCCTTCAACTGGTTTTTACAGAGTAACATTTTATCATCAATTTTCTGGAATGACAACTGGACCTGGTACATCAAGTAATTATGTTCAACAAGAAATACAATACACGGCAAATAATAGTAGTTATGATGATGCGACAGAATCGTGGGGACTAATATTTCAAAACGGTGCTTATAGTATGACAACTAGCAGTAAAATTTTTGATATTACAGACACTTCAAATCAAAAAGTTAGATTTTCCACTACGAGTGCAGGAAACAATATTTATACTCAAGGTGATAGTGGTAAAAATATGACATATACCACTTTTATTAAACTAGGAGCAACATAAAATGCGACCAACACATATAGAAGATTATTTAGTAAATGTAAGAAAAGGTCAATGGTTTGGTTGGTCAGATAGTAAAAATAAAATTTATGCGAATTTAATAGTACATGATGAAGGTAGCAAACCTACTGAACAAGGATGTACTGATGGACTAAAAGCATTACAAACAGCTTGGGATACGGCTAACACCTAATGTTCTACGGCGCAACTCCTTTTTCTGAAGTTGCATTCAGTGAAGATCCATTTCATAATGCGATTGTAGCTGTTTCAGGGCAACAAGCTACTATTACTATTGGAAATGTTGTAGTAGGAGCAGGAATTTTAGTTAATGCAAGCGGGCAACAATTAAATGTTACATTAAATAATGTAGCAGGAGTTACGGGAACTGCTTTATTTACTGCACCAGATCAACAATTAAATATAGGGCAAGGAGACCCTAATATTATTATAGATGGTCCCGTTGCAGCTCAAGGGCAACAATTAAATATAGCAGCATCCTCTACTTTTTCTGTTAATACAGGGCAAACAATAATTGCTTCAGGACAACAACTTTCAACTGCAACTGGAAATGTATTAATTAATATTCCTACAAGTGTATTACTTAATGGACAACAATTAAATACTGGAGTTGGAAATGTAACAGTAGCAGGAGGAGTATTATTAACTGCTATTGGAACACAAGCAACTATACGTGCAGGAAATGTTACTCAAGCTACTAATCAATTCATTACAGCGGGAAGTCAAAATTTAAGTGCTCTAACTGGAAATGTTACAATTAATCGTGATCAAATACTGTCAATTTCTGGAATTTCTGCTAATATAAGAGTTGGTTCAGCAATTTTCTGGAATCCAGTAATACCAGGAGTTAATAACCTATGGACGAATGTAAATGCATCGACTACTAACACTTGGACTAAAATAAATTAAGGATAAATAACAATGGCATCAACTTATACCGCAAGACTAAAAATGGAAGTTATGGAAGCCGGTGCCAATTCTGGTACTTGGGGAAATAATACAAACGATAATTTAAAAGTAATAGACGCTTCAATAGGGGGATATTTAAGTAAAAGTGTATCAGGTAGTTCTAATGTTACTTTATCTTCAGCTAATAGGGACCCTGATGTAGAAACAACAAATGAAGCTGGAAATGCAATCATTGATTTTAATGGATCATTATCTGGTAATATTTATGTTTTTTTACCAGCGATTGAAAGAGAATACGTGCTTTACAATAATACTTCGGGAGCTTACACATTACAAATAGCGCCAACTGGTCACGCTGCTAATAATATAACTTTAACTCAGGGAGCACACACTATTGCATATAACCAAAATGGAAATAGAGTAAAAGATTTATTTGCTTCTTCTTTAGGGAATCTTTCTGTTTTAGGAACTGCTTCAGTTGGAGGAATTTCTACTTTAACAGGGAATGTTGCAATGTCAGCTAACGCTACAGTTGGAGCTAAACTCACAGTAACGGGAGATATAATTGCTTCAGCTAATGCTAATGTAAGTACTAATGTTAACGTAACTGGAAATATAATAGCTCATACTACTACTTCAAATGTAAATGTATCAGGTAAAACTTTAACTTTAGATGCAGATCAGATAGGTTTCGCTAAAGTAAATAATGCGGGTAAAAATGCATTTGGTGCAAGAACGTTAAGTACTTCTGGTCCAAGTGGTGGAGCAAGTGGTGATATTTGGTATAAATACTCTTAATAACTATGACAACATATGTTAATGACAATGGTACTTGGAGAGAAATAAGTAATTTATATGTTCATGATGGAACGTCATTTACTAATAAAACTATAGACAATGCTTATGTAAATGACAGTGGTACTTGGAGAGAAGTTTTTACTCTTTTTACTACTACAGCTTACTCTGCAGCTACTGGAAATATAGCAGTTCCTTCAGGAGCAAACGCTATTCATTTTCAATATGGAATAGCTGGAGGAGGTGGCGGATTTCAAGGAGCAGATTACGATAAAGCAGGGGGAGAGTCTGCTGGAACTGGTGGCGGTTCTGGTGGATATGTATCTGATAAAGTTTTTAGTATAACGGGAGGAGAAACACTAGCTATAGCAACGGGCGCTGCTGGTGCGGCAGACACAAGTGGAACAAGATATTCAGGGTCATCAGACGCAGGAACAGGGACTTCTGCTGTTGGAGGAATATCTGGAACTTTATTTACTTTAGGAGGCGGTAGTGGCGGATCAGCTTCAGGAGGTGGAGTTCAAGGACCTTTAAGAACAAACATCGCTAGTACCGGTGGATCTGCCACAATAAGTGGTACTGTTCTTACCTCAGGGACAACTACTGATGGATTAAATATAACTTCTTTTAATTCTGGTCCCGTTGGAACATTTAATTCAGGGGCAGCAGGAGCTGCTGGAGTAACGGGAACAAATTGTAGTGGAGATAACTGTAGTGTTACAGGAGGAGCGGGAGCTCAAGCATATAATGGAAATGGCGCTGTAGGAACTGCGGGTGCTGGCGGTAATGGAGGAAATCATCCTCTAACAGGTGGAACTGCTGGAACTGCGGGACAAATTTATTACAGATTTATGAGGATTACTTAATGGCATATACTAATGTAAAATTTGTTGGTGGTATAAATAAAGAAACGACAGAATATGGAGCTGAAGGCCAATGGGTTGATGGCGATAAAATTCGTTTTCGATATGGGCTTCCTCAAAAAATAGGAGGATGGGTTAAAGCTTCTACTTATGCTTTAGTTGGAGTAGCAAGAGGTTTATTTAGTTGGTTTGATTTAAGTGGCACTCGTTACGCTGCTATTGGAACTAATAGAAAAGTTTATTTATTTGAAGGCGATAATTTTTATGATATTACGCCCATTAGAGCTACGTTCAATACACAAAACAATTGCTTTACGACTACTAATGGGTCAGCTATTTTTACAGCTATTGTAGTAAATCATGGTTGTATAGCAGGTGAATTTGTAACTATTAGTGGAACTACTAGTCTAGCTGGTACTACGAGTTTTACTGCGACTAATTTTAATCAACAATTTGAAGTACAAACTGTTATTAATGCAGATAAGTTTACTTTAACGATGGCGGCTAGTAATACAGAAACAGCGGCAGGGATAACTACTAATGGAACAGCTAGTTTTGTTTTTCAATTAGAAGGTGAACCAGCAACTCAAACATATGGCTATGGTTGGGGTACTAATACATGGAACACATCGACATGGGGAACAGCTAGAGCAACTTCTAATGTTATCTTGGATGCTGGAATTTGGCATTTTGATAATGGTGGTGAAGATTTATTTGCTTGGTTAAAAAATGGAGGTTTATATCAATGGGATGTAACAAATGGAGTAAGTACTCCTTTAACAATATTAACTAATGCCCCTACTAAATCAGTAACGGGATTAGTTTCTACCCCTGATAGACATCTTATATGTTTTGGAACAACTTTAATAGGAACTAATGACCAAGATAAAATGTTTATTCGTTGGTCAAGTCAAGAAGCTTTTACTACATGGACTCCGGGAGTAGCTAATACATCGGGCTCTCAACGATTAGGGGAAGGAAGTAGAATTATAGCAGCATCATCTACCCGTGGAGAAATATTAGTGTGGACTGATACTGCCTTACACTCAATGCAATTTATTGGTCCTCCTTATACTTTTGGATTTAGGTTATTGGGAACAGATTGCGGACTCGTTGCTTTAAACGCAGCGGTAGTAGTAAATGATAAATCTTATTGGATGGCTGATGGTAGATTTATGATGTATGCAGGAGCAATACAAGAAATACCTTGCAGTGTAAAACAATATGTATTTAATGATATTAATAGAACGCAGTACTCTCAAGTATATGCGGGAGAGAATAATCAATTCAACGAAGTAGTTTGGTATTATTGCTCTGCTAATAGTAGTGATATAGATAGATATGTTATTTATAACTATGTAGAAAATGTGTGGTATATTGGTACTCTGAATAGAACGGCATGGATAGATAACTCAGTTTTTCAACAACCTATGGCTTTAAATTATAGCTCTACATCGACTGCACTAACGCAGGACACTATTTTTGGAGTAACTCCGGGACGCTCATTTTTATTTGATCATGAGTCAGGGACATCTGATGATGGCGTTACTTTATCAGCTACTTTAACAAGTGGAGATGCTGATATTGCTGACGGAGATAAATTTATGTTTATTAGAGGTATAATTCCTGATTATAAAAATTTAGCAGGGACTGTAAAAATGGTTGTTCAATCTCGGGACTTTCCTGCAGATTCTCAGACAACTACAACTAATTTAGAAGTTACTACAGCTACACGATTAATTAATATGCGATCACGTGGACGACAAGTTTCTTTAAAAATATTTAATGATACTTCTCCCGCAGATAACTGGAGGTTTGGCACATTACGATTAGATACAAAAGCGGACGGTAAAAGATGAGTTTTAAAAGACCACCTAGTTTTCCTATCGCAATAGAAGGTCAAAATTTAGCAGAGACTTTTAATATTACTACAAATACTTTAGAAAAATATCTAACTGAAATTAATCAAGCGGCCGCTATAGGATATTCAACTTCAAATATTACTGAAACAAAGACATTAAATGGCTCTACAGCTAGTTTAGCTGACGTTATTAATGTACTTGGAACACTAATCAATGTATTAAAAACTAAAGGATTATTGGATGATTAGATTAAGAATAGCTAAAGATATAGATACACATCAAATAAGAGAACTTTTAAAAAAATGGTTAATTGAGACAAAAATTAATTTTGGGCAAACAAATGATAGTAAAGCAAGTGAAAGTATATTAGAATACATACGTCAACACTTTGTTGTAGTGGCAGAGCAAGACGATGAAATTATTGGTAGTATAGCAATGGCAAATTGTGATACATGGTACACCGATAAAGCTTTTTATAGAACGTTATGGTTTTTTGTAGATGAAACGAAAAGAAATCCTAATATCGCTAAAAGCTTATTGGACTTTGCGAGAGAATATGCAAAAGGAAAAAATATACCAATGATTTTAGAAATTATGCAAGGTAAAGATATGGAGAGAAAACATCAATGGGTTACCCGACAAAAACTTAATTATCTTGGCGGAACTTACTCAGAGGGGATATAATGGGAAGTATATTTAAACCACAATCAACAACTGTACCAACAAATTCTTCAGGAGAAACTAAATACGATATTCCTGAATACTTTAAAAAAGCACAAGAAGAATTATTTAATAGAGCTAGTGCTGAGTCTAATAGACCATATGAATCTTATGGTGGAGACAGAGTGGCGGACTTTACTCAATTACAAAAAGACTCAATAGGAGCGGCAAGTAATAATTTAGGCGCATTTCAACAATCGGGTGTAATGGATCAATCAAGAAATTTATTGAATCAAGCATCAGGAGTTGCGGGAGAAAGATTTGAAGGATCAACTGTAGATCAATACATGAATCCTTATATTAAAAATGTAGTTGATAGGTCAATGTCTAATTTAGGAGAGATAGCAGGACAGCAAAGAGGACAACGAGCAGCGGGTCAAGTATCAGGAGGAGCTTTTGGTGGATCACGAGCAGCAATAGAAAATGCTATGGCTCAAGAAAGAGAAATGAAAGCTGGAGGAGATTTAACAGCTCAATTATATGGGCAAGGTTTTGAACAGGGAAGAGGAGCATTTCAACAAGACAGAGGAGCAAGATATGGAGATTTAATACAAAAATCACAAATGCTTCCTAAAATGCAAATGACTGAACAACAGATGGCAATGGGCGAAGCGCAAGAAGGTATGAAATATGGAGGACAAGAACAAGCTCTTAATCAAGCTGGGTTAAATGAAATGTATAAAGACTTTATAGAAAAACAAGGTTATGGAAGAGGTCAACTAGGTTTCTTATCTCAAATAATGGGAGCGGCGCCTATACGAAGTTATGGACAATCTTCTACTGGAACGCAAGAACAAGTTATTGGTGGAACTTCTCCATTTGCTCAAATCGCTGGAGCTGCAATGGCTGGAATGAAACTGTAATTAATAATGCCATTATCTAATTATTTTAATCAGAATGGCAACGCCATAGATGATATAATGCAAATAAAAGCTATATCAGAAAACAATAACGGAGAAATAGATGACGTTGTTAGTGAACAAATAATTTCTAAATATGGAAGTTTAGATGCTTTGTATGATAGGTATGAATCTGAAAAACAATCTCAAGAAACAAACAATAGAAGTTCTTTACCTGGAAATAATGTAAATACTAATTCAAACATGGCAAATCAGTTGTCTAATATAAATAATGTGGAAACTAACGAAGACGCAAAAAGAATAGCAGCAGTAACAGCTTACAACGAAGATAATCCTGGTCAACCTCCTTTAAGTAACGCAGCTTCATCATACGACATGTCTCAAGATTCTGACGTACTGTATGCGAATGATCAACAAAATGCCTTAGGTCAAATGCAAAATTTAGTTAATACGAGTGGAACAGGAGGAGAAGTTCTACAAGCTTCTACTGAAGAAAAGGAAAAAAAGATCAATAAAGAGAATATAACTTTTGGTGAAGTAGTTTCAAAAATAGCAGGGATACCTTTTCAAGCAGTTTCTGGAATGTTTAATAAAGTAGGAAGTGCGTATGAAACTTTAACTGATGAAGATAAATTTTCTGAATGGTTAACATCTCCTCAAACACAAGCTGGATTACGAATGATACAGGCGGGAGGAACGCCAAGTTTCGCTTCACCTTTCGCTAAAATGTCAAAAGCTTTAATCGACACGTCAACTTATTTATCAGCAGCAGAAGCTGCTAAATCTTCAGGAGGCGGAACAAATAAAACAACTAACCTTCTTTATATCCCGGGACAAAACACCTCTATAGATGCTATGCTTAAAAGTAAAATGCACAGCGATGGAAAAGGGACAATGTTTGACTTTTTAGTTGATGAATCTTCTAAAAATAATTATTTTAAGATTGGAATGATTACTAATAACAGTGAACTTGTGGGAATTGATGGAATATTAAGGCCTAATTCAGAAAATTATCCAGATGAAATGTTTGAGAATTATACGATAGGACAAAATCCAAGCTTAGATAAATTAATTGAAAAAGCGGGATTAACAAAGTTAGTACAAGGAAATAAAGAAAATAAAGTAAATGTAATAAAAGGACCAAGCGATACTTTATATAAAGTTGAATCAATAGAAACTGCCGGAGTAGATTATGTAGCAGGGGAATTTTATGAAACATATAATCCATCAGATGACTTAGGTAAAAAAATAGAGGCTCGTTATCCAGGACAATTTAAAAAAGGCGATCAAATAAAAGTTGAAGCATTTAAAGGAGAGGTTAATGGAGAAATTAACTGGGGCGATTTAATTTCTGTTGTTGCAGCAAATAATCCTAAAACACAATCTCTTATAGATTCTTTAGAAAGTATGCCACGGTCAATTCGTGCAAGCGAAAAAGTAACTGAATTTTACACAGCGTTAGAATCTAGTAGGTCACAAAGTCAAGCCCTAAATCAAGCAACTGGTGCATTAATGACATTAGATAATCCTGAAGATACTTTAGGTGCGTTACAAAATTTCTTTACTCCTTTTGCCAACATTATAGATAGAGTGGCTGGAGATACTGCATTTGGAAAATCCATGCTAGAGGCTTTAACAGGACACCCAGATGCTTTTAAAGTAAGAGAAGAAGCTGAAGCTTATTTAAATAGTACAATTATTCCAAAATTAAAAGAGTTATATCCAGTTTCAAATAAAGATGTTGAATTTCTTAAAGCAACAATGGCAAATTTAGGAAGTAAATCTTATTTTAAACTTGCTTCTTTCTACAATGGCATGAATCAGTTTGATGAACGTATGGAACTTGGCCTTAGAGAATTTCATAAAGAATTACAGGGACAAGGAATTCAAGGATATGATTATAGTCCTGACGGAGTAAAGCTTGGAGATAAGACTTATAATGAAGCGATGCTATATGCTAGAGCGTGGGCTAACCAAGATATTGAAAGAGAGTGGAAAGAGCTTTTAGATGATGAAAAAATTAAAGAAGCTGCTTTAGAAATTAGGGGAGTTACTGATTTAACAAAAACTAATATTGGAAATGTAACTAAACTTACTATTATTAATTATGCATCACAAAAAGAAAATAGAGTAATTGACACAAAAAAAATGGCAGAAAAAAATTTAATAGAACTTAAAACTGTATTTCTTGGAGGAGGTAATGGTGACAGAGCCTTGGAATTATCTAAAAAAATAATGAAAAGAAGATTTGCTATTTATGGGTTAACTCAAAGATTTAAGGAAAAAAGAAACGACGCTAAAGCTAATGGAGAAAAATATGACGATGAATTTGAAATGCAACAAATTACCGCTCAAATTGACTCTTTTGAAGAACGCTACGGCTTAGATTACGGAGTAGTAGGAAAAGAAGAATGGTTAGACATAGAAAGAAACGATGAGAATTATTATAGATACATTTTAAACGAGCTAAGAAGATAATAAAATGGCAGAACAATTACCAGTACCAAAAATAACTATTCAATTTGAGGATTTAGATAAGTCGTTATTAGACGACAAAACTTTAGAATTATTGGATCTAGGTGAAAGTAGCATTGAAAAAAGTGATGAAATAGATAACGACGCATATATTCAAAACGAACTAGGAATTAGTATTCCAGCTATTAAAGAAGGACTTACTTTAAGAGAAGAAAGAAAAAAGACTGAAATGAATAATTATTATACTTCTGTATATGAAAATATAATTAAACCTAATAAAAATTGGAGCGGTGCTGTGTATGAAGATGCAGTAAAGCTCGCACAAAAAAAACATGGAGAAGGAGCAACTCCAGGGTATGCTGATGAAGCAACTATATTTGAAGCAGCAAAACCATTCATTGATAATATGTATGAATTTAATCCAGATATTCAACAAGAATTTCAAATTTTTGAAGAAAAAGTAAATTCTAGTACTAAAGGTAAGGAAGCGATGCTTTTAAGCGGTATTAGTAGCGATGAATCTTTAGCTGTGTGGCCGAGATTGATAACTGAATTATTAGGTGCAAATGCTGACCCGGCATTAAAAAAATCTTTAATTACGACAGCTATTCAACGATCAACTGGTAATCCTGAAGCACAAGTTGAAGTAGGAACATTTAAAGAATTAACTCAAGGTATTTATAATGGAGATACTCCCGATGCTTGGGCTTATAGAATTGATGACGGGCTTATTACTCCAGTAAATCTACCAGGTATGGATACTAAAGATATTGCAATGTTTTTAAGAGAGTTACCAAACATAGGAGCGAGTATTGCTGCAGGGTCTGCTATGATTGTTTCAGGGTATGGAATACCCGCAACAGCCGCAGCATCATCAGCGGCAGTAGCAGCAATGGAATTAGCTACTAACGGACTAGGGTTTGCTTATGAAAAAATGAATACTACAGGAGAAGTTACTGAAAAAGAAATAATAGAATTTTTAAAAAACGCATCTAAAGACTCTGCTTTTGCAGGAGCTTTAGAAGGTACTTTTGGAATTATAATTCCAGGGTTAGCAACAGTGATAAAAAGAACAATTAAAAAAGGTAAAGTTGCTCCAGGAAAATTAAGAAAAGCTTATGAAGAAAGTTTAAAAGGTGGAGATAAAGGAAGTGAAGAAGCAATAAAAGAATTAGCCAAAATAAATGAAATGATGTTGTCTAGCTTGGGCAAAAATCCTAATAGTGCAGATGGAACTTGGATAGATTTAAGTATTCTTCAAACATTTAAAGGATCAATACCAGCAACAAAACTAGCAAGTGGCTTTCTTCCAATTAAAAACTTAACTGCTGTTGAATTAGCTGCAACTAAAATTGTCAAAGATACATCGGAGGCATTTCAACAAATATTTTCAAAAAATATTGATGGTGTTACAACTCCAGGTCAGTTACCTGACTTTATTGCAAGTCCTACTGTCTTATATGGAGAAGCTTTTCAAAAAATAGCAAAAGGAATAGAAAATATAAAAATAACAGAACTTGATTCTTTATTTGTTCCTAAGATAGACGAATTAACAACTATTTTAAATGTTGTAAATAAATCTAATGTTCTTGAAAATCCAGAGGCGGTATTTAATGTAAATATGATTAAATCTGAGGGCCAGATAATTTTAAGTGACTTAATTACTAAAGGAAATGATAATATAGCTTTAACTTTTTTAGATAAAGGAGTTAAATTAACTGACGAAATTATTAGACCAATTAATTTAAGAACTTCTGCGTATCAGTTTTTAAAAAGTATCGATGAGGGTTTATTGAAAAATTTAGATGAACCTCAACAAAAAGCTTTAAAAGAAATAGTTAAAAAACTTTCTGTTTATACAAAAAATACTCCGGGACCAGGAAAATTAAAAGATTTATCTTATAATCAAGTAGATTCTATGTTAAATCAATTAAATGAAATGATAGATAATCCTGCACTTTATGGAGGACTAGGAAAAAATAATAAAACTTTAGTAATGGCAGGAGCTTTACGAGAAGATTTAGAAACAGGAATAAAAAAAGCCCTAGGCGATGAAAATTGGGGGAAAATAAAAGTATTACGTTCTGAATTAAAATCAATAAGTGATTTAAGAAAAGGAAAGTTAATGAAAGATATACTTAAATCAGATGAGTTTTATGGTGCTCAAAATATTGATGCTTTTTTTACCTCTATTAAAAGTAATCCCGTAGTTATGAGTCAATTAAGTAGCCTTTTTAATAGGATGCCGTCTTTAATCGACCAAAAAAGTTTATTTAAAATGGCAATTTTAACTAACTTAAAAAATGCTATTGATGGACCTACTGGTGATCTTTTAAATGTAGCAATTAGAGATAAAAATTTTAAAACAGTGTCAAAAAATTATAAAACTTGGATGACAGATAATCGTAAATCTATTACTTCATTCTTTACAAAAGAAGAAATGAAAATATTGGATAAAGGTGGAATTAAAGCAGTTGATTTATTAGATCAACTTAGTCAAAAAAGAGCCAAAGAAATGAAACATATGCAAAATTATACTGGGAAAATTGTAGGTATGGAACCTCAAAGTATGATGGATTTTTTTAAATCAAACCCAACTCAACTTAAACAGTTTTTTGAAGACGGAATAAAAAATAAAATCTTTGGTAAAGATGAAATAACAAATTTTAAACGATACGCTGCTATGCAATTTAATAATAAAACTTTGGCAAGTAATGGAAATGGAGTATATTTATATGACCCAGAGGCTTTAGCAAAAGAAGTTTTAGACTCTCCTGATTTTTATAAAAACTTATATGGACAAAAGTGGTTAGATGATACCTTAGAGATGGCTAATTTTTTAAAACAATATTATGCTCCGATTAAAACTATAATTTCAAGTGCAGACAATTCAGCTGCAAGAGATGCTTTGCAAAATGTTTTTATGGGGCAACTTGATAGAAAAAGAACTTTTATAAGAGGTACTTTAAATTTACTAGGGATATATGATGTTCGAGATTGGTCAAAATATATAAGTTTTAAAGATTTTAGACAAGGATATAAGAATGCTTATTTATCTAAAACTTCTAAGATATTTTTAGAGCCTATAAACGCTATAACTGCAGCAGATGAAAGAGGCCCTGAAAGAGAAAAAGGTGAAGCTTTATTAGAAAGATTTGGAAAAGGAGGAACTCAAGCTCTGGGTTTAGGTGTAGGAGTAGTTGATAAAGCGATAGGAGTTGCTGGCAATTATTTAAGTCCGGGTCAATAATGGAAAATAATTTAGCTATTCATGAGGCGAAAGAGGACGAAAAATGGACTCGCCAAGATGAAATTAATGAAAGACTTGAGGAATTAGTCGAGAAGAATACCGAAGCTATTAACGCATTAAACGTAACGATAGCAAATAGTAAAGGCACTTTAAAAGCTTTAGGCATAATGAGTTTGATAGTAGGTATATTAATATCTGTATCAAACATGTCATGGCCAAGATAAGTAAAAGTAGATTAGGAACTGTTGGAGAATATTACGCCATTCAATGGCTCTTGCATCAAGGGCATCAAGTCTTTTATAACGTTCATCATACGGGGCCTATCGATATAGTTATACTTAAAGGAGATAAACTTATTCCTATAGATGTTAAAGTAGAGAGTCATAGAAAAAATAAAAAATTATATAAAGGAAGTAAGACAAGAGTGTATAGAGTAGCCACTAAAATACAAAAAAAACTGGGAGTTCTTATATTAAACGTTGATTTAAAAGGGAAATGTTACTTTAACAATTCTGTTAAAGAACAATAATATATGTTATAAAGACAAAACAAAAGGAGGTTTCAATGAAGCTTTTAAAAGACATATGGACTCACTTAAAAGAGTGGAGTGAATGGGGTATTAAAGATTGGATTAAAGCCGGTATAGTTGCTATAGTGATAATAATAATTATCGGAGCAATTTAATGGTATTAGGCAAATTATTTGGAGGTAAAACAATTCAAGCAGTTGGAAATATTATAGATGAACTGCATACTTCTGAGGAAGAACGACAAACTCTAAAATTAAAATTTGCCGAAATAGAAGCTAAACTAAAAGAAAAACAGTTGAGTATTAACTTAGCTGATGCTCAAAGCACTGCTGGAGGTATATCGGGAGCTATTCAAAGAATATGGAGACCTCTTATTGGCTTTAGTTGTGCTTTAGCAATTTTTTGGGAATATGTTTTAAAACAATTTTTATTATTTTTAATAGCGACTTTTAATTGGGACACTAAACCTTTACCCGAGCTAGACATGGGAACTTTAATGCCATTGGTAATGGCACTTTTAGGAATGGGCGCTTTGAGAACTTACGAAAAATCAAAGGGCATTAATAGAGATAAATGAACTTAGAGGAAAGAATCAAGCATCATGAAGGCTTTAGAAAAATGGTTTATAAAGACACGCTTGGAAAGAGAACAATAGGTTGGGGGCATCTTTGTCGTAAAGATGAAACTTGGGAAGATGGTATTGAATATCCTACAAGTGTTCTTCAACATTATTTTGACATTGATTTTGATATGGCGATTTATGGGGCGGATAGTCTTTGCGGTAATATGGGACTCCCTGAAAGAGCTGAAGAAATACTTATTGAAATGTGCTTTCAATTAGGAACTACTGGTGTATCTAATTTTAAAAATATGTTAAAGGGTTTAGAAAAAAAAGATTATAATAAAGCTGCAGATGAAATGTTAGATTCTAAATGGAAAAAACAAACACCAAATAGAGCTAAAGAATTAAGTGATATGATGAGGAGTATACATGAGTAAACCAGGATTATATGCAAATATTAATGCAAGAAAAAAAGCAGGGAAAAGTAGAAGTAAATCTAAATCCACTATAACACCTAAAGCTTATGCTAATATGAAAAAAGGATTTCCTAAAAAGAAGTCATGAAAAAAATACATAAGAATCCTACGGGTGGTTTATCTGCTAAAGGTAGAGCACACTTTAATGCTAAAGGGGCTAATTTAAAACCCCCAGTTAATAAAGGAACTAACCCTAGACGAATTTCATTTGCCGCACGCTTTGCTGGTATGAAAGGGGACATGAAAAAGCCCAACGGAGAACCTACGAGAAAAGCTTTAGCCCTTAAAAAATGGGGATTCAGTAGTGTAGAAGCTGCTCGTAATTTTGCAAATAAAAATAAAAAGAGTTAATAATGATTAAATATCTAGCGTCAATTCCTGTAGTGTTGTCTGTATTAGCAGCA
>TARA_R110000822_G_scaffold41583_9_pt1 | contig 14266 bp, 7 predicted proteins | sample TARA_R110000822 | Tara Oceans TARA_R110000822 (sample SAMEA4397666) | marine metagenome | biome: Polar Biome; feature: [SRF] surface water layer (ENVO:00010504); material: water (ENVO:00002006), including particulate matter (ENVO:01000060) such as... | depth 5 m | reverse complement strand
CGAGTTACAAACAAATCTGGATCAACAGGTGCGGTAACCGTAACACTTAACCTTCTGCAATTAGAGGCTTAATGAATGCTTAAAGAATGGATTGTTACTCTTCACAGGAAAGAAGACCTCGAAAGCTTTTATGCAGATATGGAATCGCCCGGTGGTAACCTATTCATTCCAAACAGAGCTGTTGAAGTTGCGCATAAAAGACTAATTAGTCGTAACACTCATTACATGTTAACACATGATGAAGTTGCTCTAATTAAAGCTGATGATCGTGTTTGGGATGCAGACTTAGCAGAGCTTATTGATATTACAACTAAGCCTACGGGATACACTGTTGCGAGCGGTGAGTTCGACAAAAGTTGGACAAGCGATGCCTCAGATATCAATTGGGGTTTGCTAAGAAATAGTGAAGAAACTAATAGGAGTAACTGGGGAGCAAACGGAACGTCGCTTGTAACCGATGACTTAACTATTACTGCGTCTGGCAAAAACGTTGATGTTGTTATTGTAGATGGTCATATGGATCCAGTACATCCGGAATTCGCAGCTTTAGATACGTCTGCTGATTATGTGTCAACAGCGATAGTTGCAGACGCTAGTAACGGTGCGGTTTTTGATAGATCAGCAACAGTACGCGGTCTTAAACTTGTTGTTGCTGGGGCGGTTGGTGGACAATCTACAGTCCCTGAAGAATGGGCTAAGAAGGTTGCCAAAATGGTAGAGCTTTTGATTAACCCAACGTACCCTCTTATTAATAAATCATACCAAGTTAATCTTATTAATACATTAAAGGGCGCAACTGGTACTGTTCACGCTGGATTCCCTGCCGTACAAAGAGTAGCTTACGGCGGCGGAAGTTCTTATTCCCCAAACTTTTTAACAGACGAAGGTATCCCTAGTTATTCAGGTTATCAGGCTTTCCTAGATGCGCATGCTACAAACGATATGGTTTGGTATGATAATATTCAATCTCCAAATCCTCCAACCGGTGATGATGACATTTCTGAATTAATAGAACACCTATTTCATACTATACATTTATTCGGAGTTATGGGAGCTGTTCCTGGGTCTGAAACTGCACTGAACTGGGTAGCAACTAATAACGTTAATTGGAAAACAACAGCATTGCACCTTGCTATGAAAGAAGCTATTGACGCTGGTTTATATGATCCGTCTGGCTATGCCCCCGATTGGGCAACTGTAGCTGATGCAGCAGAAGTAGCTTATAAAGAATATATGTATTTGCTCAACTGGTCAATGTGGGATATGAGTACATTCTGGGATGGCGGAAGTTTATCTCCTGAATGGAGTGACACACTAAAAACACCAGCAGGCATGTTAGCAAACAATCCATTAGGTCATGACCTATTTAAAAAGTATTTCGAGCTAGTACTAAGTAAACCAGACTTTGGTGTATTAAGAGATATTTTTAGAGATGCTGATGCTGGCGTTTCTAACTATCAGCCTTCTGGAACTGGCGGTTCAAGAGTACAGCAGTTTAATTGGTTTTCTTTAACTAATGCCGTAAGTGGCGGTGCTAACGGAACTTATACGTATGGACCTTATGTTGATGGTACTAGCGTTGACCGAACTGCTGATAACAATCATGGCGCACATTGCTGTGGTACCGTCGCTGGTAACACTCAGGGGTGGGCTAGAGACGCCAATATTTACAATATAAGTCCATATGGCACTAACCCCAATGCCCTCTCCAGTAGCCTCATGTGGGACTACATACGACAGTGGCACAACACAAAGGCAATTAATCCTGCGACTGGTAGACGCAATCCGACTATCACAAACAACAGTTACGGCTCTTCAATTACTACAGGCCAAAACAGCTTTGGGTATCCAACAAAAGTAGTTTATCGTGGAGTAACGTTTAATCCTGGAAGAGAATTAACTGCTGCTGAAATGCAAGTTAGAGGATTTTACGCGCCAACAAAAGATATGTCAATTCCGTATTTCTTTACATCTCGTAATGCTGATATGCAAGATGCTATTAATGATGGTATTATTATTGTTGCTTCGGCGGGTAATGACTATTGGAAAACAGTAAATAGTTCAGATCAAGATTATGCTAATACATTCGACACAACTTACGGCGGTTTTAATTATACTTGGTATTTGCATAGAGGTACCGGATCTGGTGCTGGTTATGCGCCTATCATTAACGTAGGTGCTACATCAAACGATACCCAAGAAGATAAAGCTCCTTTCTCAAATGTTGGATCACAAGTAGATATTTTTGCTGCAGGTGAAGCAATACAAAGCAGCTTACATTCTGGTGGTATTAATGATCCGAGAAACAGCTCTTATCAGTTTGGCAAGTATCAAGGAACAAGCATGTCGGGACCACAGGTCGCCGGTGTTCTTGCTCTGTTAGCAGAATCATGGCCTAATATTACTCAAGCAGAGGCACAGGCTTGGTTGATAAATAAGGCATCGGTAGATCAAATGCAAGATACTGCAACAGATGATCCTATGGATACAAACAGTTTACAGGGTGCGCCAAACCTTTATTTGAGATGGATCAATCAGCGAGTAGAAACTGGCGTCGCGTTTCCGCAAAAGAATTTTAAACCACGACCAGCCTCGGGTATTACTTATCCTCGCGCTAGAATTCGTAGAAGAGGCTAAAAGTGTTTATAAATATTAAAAAAGCTAAGGTTAAGTGAAATGGCAGAAATACTAACTACAAAATTAAAGAATGACGTAACTAGAATGTTCTATCAAGATATTCTAGACAACGAGTTTTACTTTGCAATTTCGTCAATCGCTACGGGCGAGTTGACTCGTATTGATGCCGTGAATTCGTTATATAGCAAAAATGAGTTTAGAGAAAATATTCTTTTTGGTAAAAGAGTATTTCCAGAAGATGTAAAATTCATGATAAAATATTACCCTTGGCAGAAAGATTCAGTATATACTCAATACGACGATAAGATTGATATAGAATCTTCAAACTTTTATTCCATTGTAGGACCCACAAACAATGACTCTGGAGATTACAGAGTTTACAAATGTTTATCTAATAACAATGGTGCTGAATCTACTGCGCCACCAAATTATAATCCAACGACAACTCAGCAGATTTATAGAATGCCTGACGGTTATGTTTGGAAGTTTATGTATTACCTAACTGAGCAACAGTTTGAAGCATATAATGCAACTGGTTATGTTCCGCTTGTAGGAACTTTTGAAATTAATCCAGATCCTGCTGCTGATGCAAATAATGTTATTACGGGTTCAGAAGTAAGTGATATTTTTGTAGAGAATTATATCGATAATGCAGGCTATCCTTATTTAGAAAGCGGAATCGTCGCCGGTCCTCCAGGTAATGATGCTACTATACTTTTAAGATCTAATGATTTAAGCGAGATTCAAAACTACTATTCAGGTATGACTATTGTTTGTAATACACCAACAAACATTGCGTATGTATATGTAGTTGATACTTATACTTGGGATTCTATTACAGATAGAGGAAAAGTTAAAGTAATCGGCGATCCTAAGGCTGACGGAGTTATTATTAACTCTACTTTTAAGATTTTACCTACAATTAAAATTGAAGGTGATGGCACGGGTGCTATCGCTATTCCAAGAATTGTAAATGGTTCGATTACAAATATCGAAGTTTTAAATACCGGTAAAAACTATAATGCTATTACGGCAACAGTAATAGATCCTGGCTTTGATTTTGATCCAGATGATCCTAAATCAATCGACGTAAGAGCAGTCTTAAGACCTGTTATTTCACCGCTAGGTTATCACAATTTTGATTTAATTGATGAAATGCATTGCCGACATATACTTATGTATTCTTATATTACTGAAACAGATAATAATAAAATTGGCAAGAGTAATACTTATTCTGCTATTGGTCTTGTTAAAAATCCAATATTTACGCCAGATCAAGAAACAGCTAATACTGCATCTCCAGAAGTATTTGATAATCGTTTACAAATTATTACAAACGATTACACGAAGTTTGTTGTAAACACTGTCGTTACCCAAAAAGATATAAACAACAACACAACATTTAGCGCGCGAGTTCATGAAATAGATGATACAGCTAATACTGTTTACTTATGTAGTTATATGGGCCCATATATAAACGCTGCTAATAACGATATATCTTTAGATTACACACAAAGTCTTGTTAATTCTACAGGACAAAGAATTCAGATAAATACACCAGTAGCTAATAATGTTATTGAATCACGATATACTCAAAGATCTGGTACCGTATACTTTATGGAAGACTTTTTTCCTTTAACTAGAGAAGAAAGTTCAAGAGAAGAATATAAATTGGTCTTGGAATTTTAAGGAACTCAAATAGATGCCTATTAACACAAATTTAAATATTGCACCATATTTTGATGACTTTGACGTCGAAAAGCAGTTCTACAAGATTCTGTTTAAACCAGCTTATGCAGTACAAGCACGAGAGCTGACTCAACTTCAAACGATTCTACAAAATCAAGTTGAACAATTCGGAGATAATATCTACCAGGAAGGTACTATTATCAAAGGTTGCAACTTTACAAACCTCAACGGTTTACAATACGTAAAGCTCATAGATAAAACTGGCTTTGACGTAGAGCAGTTTGTGTCTAGAGCAAGTACAGCAATTATTAGTGGTATCGTGACAGATGTTGATGTTGTATACCAGTTAGAAAATGCAGCTGGTCTTAAAGCTAGTATTATTGCTGCTACCCGCGGATTTGAAACTCGCCCACCAGATCTTAATACATTCTTTATTAACTATCTGAATACAGACGGTGTTGTTCAGCGATTTATCGCTGGTGAAAACTTAACAATCACCAAGTATGTGTATAACGGGTCAGTACTAGTTCCAAGCCTTCAAGAAGGTGGGGATCCTTTAGACCCAGACTGGAACATCAATGTCACCTTACAATCAAATCCCGTTGGAAAATCATTCGGTATTAGAGCGTCTGCTGGTGTGGTCTTTCAGAAGGGTCATTTTTTATTCACTGAAGATCAAACTTTAGTTGTTTCTAAATATACTGATGTACCAGATGATCTTTCTGTTGGTTATGAAGTTACTGAAAGCTTAGTTAGTTCTTTACAAGATAATAGTTTGTATGATAATGCAAACGGCTCATCTAATGCTAACGCGCCTGGCGCTGATCGACTTAAAATGGTTCCAGTGTTAGTCGTTAAGGGTACAGTAGTTGCTGATATCGACGCAGGATTCTTTACTCTTATTCGTTATCAAAATGGTTCTGCAGTTACTTTGCGTGATGTTTCTCAGTTTAATTCTATTGCTGCTGAGTTGGCAAAAAGAACATACGAAGAATCTGGTAACTACATTTTAGATAGTTTTAAAATTGATTTAGATCGTAGAGGTACAGAATTAACTGCTCTTGTTGGTAAAGGTACAGCATACGTTAAAGGTTACCGTGTAGAAAACGGTGGTAAGTTAGATTTTACCATAGATCCGATTTCAAACACTGCTATACAACAAAACCAAGCAACAAGCACTGATTATGGTTCTTATTTGGATGTTGTAGATATTAGTGGTACAGTAGATATTAATTATGATACTGTAGATCTGCAAAATACTTTAAGTGGCAAAATTGGCGAAGCTTATGTTAGAAATATTACACCAACTAAAGTTTATCTTGTTGGCGTAAAAATGATTTCACCTAACTCGTTTAGTGAAGTTGTTCGAGTTGTAGGTACTTCTGGCGTAATCAACGTAGCGCCAAACGCAAAAGTTAAACAAATTGGAAAATCTCCAGTAATCTTTGATACAGGCACTCCTTATATCAAAGAAATTACTGACATGATTATTCCTGTTAGAGCACAAGCTAGTGTTAGCATTGTTAATGATGAGATTCAGCTCACAGCGCCTATTAATGAAGATTTTGGTTTAGATCAAAACGACATCGTAGTTGTAGATACCTCAAATACTGTTATTCCGGTTACATCAGTTACAAAAACTTTAAACAATTCTATACTAACAATCGCGCTTGCACCTGGCGCAACTGGTGGTGGCGACGTTTATTATAATAAGCGCCTTACAGCAGCAGAATCGTACAACAAGGCTTCTGTAGAACCGTATGTTAAATTAGGCTATGCAACAAATACTGCTAGATATAGCTTAGGTTTCCCTGATGTTTATAAAATCGTTAGCATTAACACGGGTCCTGGCGGAATAGACTACACTGGTAGCTTTAAACTTCACACGAATCAAACCGACCATTTTTATGATATTTCATATATAGAATATATTCCCGGCCGGCCTCGACCAACAAACGGCCAGCAGCTAGTTATTAAATTGGGTGTATTCCAAGTAAATACTTCTACTGGCGAGCATTTCTTCACAATTAACAGCTATCCAATTGATGATGAAACAGCTGTATTGCCTGGTGGGTTTATTAGATCTTCTGATCTTGCAACTTACAAAGCAGCAGATGGACGACTTTTCAGTTTAAGAAATTGTTTTGACTTTAGACCATATGTTGATAAAGATGCAGCTGTTGATTACACTGATATTACTATTAGTTCAGCAGGAATAGTAACTACTGGCGTTGGTGGGTATAATAAAACATTTAGCGGCACATACTTAGTTCCAGCTCTGCAAGCTACTATTACTTCTGACGTTGAAAATTACTTATCACGTGTTGACGTAATTGCTTTTGATTCTTTTGGTAAAGCTCAACTTATCAAAGGTGAAGAAGATCAAAACCCAATTACACCAAAAGTAAGTCAAGATCAACTTGTCGTTACTCAAATCTATATTCCTGGCTATCCTGCGCTATCACAAAAAGAAGCGTCAGAGCAAGGTAAATTCTCTTGTGCAATTCAGTTTAAATCAACTGGCACTAAGAACTATACAATGCGCGACATTGAAAAGATCGAAAAAAGAATTGAAGGTCTTGAGTATTACATCAGCTTAAATCAATTAGAGCAAAGTTCAGAAAACTTATTAATCTTAGATGAAAACGGATTAACAAGATTTAAAAATGGCTACATTGTAGATCCAATGAATGACGCACAAATTGCTAATACTGATGACCCAAATCACAAAGCTGCTATTCACTTTGATAAGAAAATTCTTACTCCGGCATTGAATACGTTCCCGCTAGATTTGAAATATTCTGGAGCTTCTAGTGCATCTGTTTTCCCAAGTGTTAACAACGCTGAGATTGCTACGTTAAGTAGAAATTCTAACGTGAAATTACTTGGGCAACCTTATGCTACAAACTCTAGAAACTGCGTATCTAACTTCTGGAAATATGATGGTCAAGCAACAATATCGCCAAACCATGATATGGCCCACGATACAATACAAAATCCGGTTCCTTTAGTGATTGATGTATCTGCAGCATTCCAAGATATTCAAGAAATATGGCCACTGACTGGAACTAACTGGTCTGGTGATGCAGTAGATGGTGACACTATATCGTCACGAGTTGGCAGAACAACTACAACTACGACCCCCAGAACAGAAGCTGGCGTTGTTTCAAATCTTACAGTAAATGACGGTGATGCAAACGCAGTAGGTGATTTTCTTACTGACGTAACTTTCCAGCCGTATATGCGAACGCAAGATATTAAAGTCTTTGTATCTGGGCTACGTCCTAGCACACGACATTATTTCTTCTTTGATCGAGTTGATGTAAACGCTCACGTTACTCCAGGTACAGTAGTTGCTAATGCACGAGATATCCAGAAATTTGGAGTTGCGGCAGATGCAGTTACAACAGATGCTAACGGAGTTCTGCGCGCAGTATTTACTATTCCACAAGGTGTGTTCTTTGTTGGAGATAGGATATTAACGGTAGTTGACGTAGATCAATATTCAAGCATTGATTCTGCATCTACTTCAAAATCAGATATTGCTTATCACGCTTATAATATTACTTCAAGCTCAACAACAGTTTCTACGAGAATGCCAGAGTTTGCAATTGAAGAAACAGCAACATCAAGAAACTTAGCAGACAGGGTAACAACAGTTACTGCGCCACGACCAGCCCGCCGGGTAACTAACTCGGGTGATCCATTAGCTCAAACTTTCTTTATTAAGCAAGGTATGGGTCAAGGATCTAACAGTGCGTTTATCTCTAAAGTAGATTTGTACTTCAAGAGAAAAAGTGATATTAATGGCATAACAGTTACGTTAAGAGAAGTTGTAAACGGTTATCCTTCTTCAATTATTCTGCCATTCTCTAAAATACACTACGCGTCTACTGATGTAAACGTTTCGGCAGATGCAACCGCAGTAACTGAAATTAACTTCGAAGCACCTATCAGAGTAGATGTTGAAAAAGAATACGCAATTGTTGTTCAACCAGACGCAAACGATCCTAACTACTTAATCTATACTTCTAAAGTTGGTGGAACAGATAAAACTACAGGTCCTACACAAGGTCAATCTGTTGTTATGGACTGGGGCGATGGTGTTTTATTTACATCTACAAACAACCGAGCATGGCAGTCAGTACAAGATGAAGATATTAAATTTACTCTTTATCGTCACAACTTTAATGCCTCAACTGGTACCGTAAATCTTACAAACGATGATCATGAATTCTTTACTTTGAGTGATTGGGATGGAAGATTTACCGCTGGCGAATATGTTTACAAGCAAATTGATACTGGTTATACTGTAAGTATGGTTCAAGGAACAAATGTTATCACACAGTCAGGCAATGACTTTACTGCAGATTATTCTGCCGGCGATTATATCCTAGTACGTAATAGTGGTAATACTGCGTCTGATATATTTAGAGTTGCTAGTGTTGATACTTCTGTTCAAATCACAACCGATAAGCCATGTTCATTCAATGGCGCGAACGCTTCAGGTGTTCCAATTGTAGGCGGTGTAATTTCTCATTATAACAAGTACACTGCTTCAGAACTTCACTTAAAGAAGAGCTCCGCAGTTAACTTGAAGAGATTTGAAGTTGGTGATGTACTTACTGGATTCACGAGCGGAACAGATGGCACAATCGGAACTATTGATAATATTAATTTGAGTTATATACAACCATTAATTCAAAAAGCAAATGATTCTGTAACAACAACTTCTATTAATGGCACATTCACAGATCCCGACAACGTCGTTAATACATATAATATGCCGTTAAAATTTGGTGATAATAATTTCTTCACCAGAAAAGGCGTTGTTATCTACTCTAAATCAAATAACTTTATTAATCCGAAGCCGTTTAATATTAATGTTGAAATGAGTAACTCTGCAAATCCTACTTCAACTCCAATTGTTGATCTAGAATTAGCTACTTTGTTAGCTTACCAATTTAAAGTTACTAATGTATCAGCTACTACGTCTAAATATATTTCTAAGACCATAGAGTTAGCTGAAGACTTAGATGCTGAAGACTTAAACTTGTATCTTACAGGATACAGACCTAATGGCACAGACATTAAAGTTTATATTAGACCTCAGCACACTCAGGATAGCGCAGCATTCGATACAATTGATTGGATTGAACTAGAACTATTCGAAGGTGTTAATACTTATTCTTCATCTTCTAACGTAAATGACTATAAAGAATTTAGATATAAAGTTGCAGATGCTAATAAAGATACTGGTGTTATCACATATACTAGTACATCTGGTACCTTTATAGGATATAGAAAATTTGCGGTTAAGATTGAATTACTTGCAACTAACATTCACAATGTACCGTTTGTGAAAGATTATAGAGGAATTGCTTTAACATGATACAGGCACATGCTTTAATCAGAGACGAGAATACTCGAGCAGTTTTAAATACTGACGTAGCTGCTCTTAATAAATATAAGTCAGAAAGGGCTTTATATCGTAAAGTCGAAAAATTGACAAAAGAGCTCGTTGAGGTTAAAGTGTGCCTAACGCAAATCAGCGCCCGTTTAGATAAGATAGAGAATAATTAAATGTCAAAACCTAGCATTCAAAATATTACTACGACTCAGACATTTCAAAATTGGTTTGATAAAACTAATGAAATGGTTGATATCATGCGAGACTCTGCGTTAACTGCGTCAGGCACCGGCGATATAACGGTTGGCGATGCAGTTTTGCAAGGCGAATTTACTGCAAATACTGTTATAGTATTCAATGATCTATTAACAGATTTTGTTGAAACTAGAACGCCCGGTGCGACACTCAACTTTGGTTCTCCAGTTAAAATTACTCCTGCTTTATCCGCTATAGCTGCAACGTTCGCGTATGGAGCTTCTGGCGCTAAAACAAGATATACAGATAATATAACTGCGTGGGATATTGGTTACGACAGTTCTGCGGCTGCTAATTTCCAAATGGTTCAAGGCGGCGTTACCGCGTTTTCATTGTCCCCAGCTGGTGTGTTAACTGTACCGAGTATTGTAACTTCTACTGATGTAGAGATTGGTACCGACCTGAGAATAGATGGATTACTTACTTCTAATACTGCTACTTTCGTAGCTGCGTCTGGTAACTTTTCTGGAGATTTCTCTGGAGATTTTGTAGGTGATGTTTATGCACCAGGTGGAACTACAAAGGTATTTGAAAACGGTAACGGTACAAATATTCCAGCAACATTTACTGGTAATGTAAATGGTACTGTTAGTTCATTAACAAACCATAAAACAACAAATCTTACCGAAGGTACTAAACTTTACTTTACTACTGCTAGAGCAAGAGATTCATTAACAGGAAGTACTGGTGTAACATATAGTAAAACAACCGGCGAGATTGCTATCGGACAATCAGTTGGCACTAATGCTGATGTTGTGTTTAAGACTGTTACAGCAACCGGAAATATTACCGCGTTTGGCTCTGTCTCAGATAGAACTATGAAAGAAAATATTACTCCAATTGAGAATGCTTTAGATAAAGTTTCACAACTTGGTGGATATAACTTTAATTATATCGGCGATGATACACCAATGACTGGTGTTATGGCTCAAGAGTTACTAGAAGTACTTCCTGGCGCAGTATATAAAACGATAGATCCAAAAACCAATAAAGAAGTATTTGCCGTACGACACGGAAATGTTATAGGTCTCTTAATTGAGGCTATCAAGGAATTGCAAGAAAAAGTAGGCAAGTAAATATGGCTATTAAAGATGATGGATCAATTTCCATAACCGACATTTCAAATGAATTCACTGGATCAGCACCGCACGCTCTAAACGAATACTATAGAGGTGGTGCTTATGTCCATGATAATACCGCAATCGTTCCAGACCATAATTCTACTATTCCAACATCAGGTGAAATATCTGTAGGGGATTTTTATGGAGCTACGAACTTATTCTATTTGCAGATATCTGAAGATGTAAAAAATTACGACGTGCTAGCAGCGGCCGAGGCTAGAGGTTGGAACGAAATATCTGAGATTGTTCTGCTTGTTGATAAAGGCATATATGTCTGGTCTGATGATACAGCTAAGCCTGCACTTCTCATTCCCAATATAGGTCAGACTGTTACTATAGAAAATTCTGGTTACATTATGGGCAAAGGTGGCAAAGGCGGAGTTTATTACGCCGAGATCAACCCCAGCGTATCGATTGGCGAAGCAGGTGGAGTTGCTATAGCTGTTAAAGATGCTACTGTTATAATCAATAATTCTGGAAATGGGTTTATTGGCGGAGGTGGCGGAGGTGGCGGTGGTGGCGTTCAAGCTGGCGGTGGTGGTGGTGCCGGTGGTGGTGTCGGCGGCGTTGGGCTGTCCGGTTCAGGTGCTGGTGGTGCAGGTGGCACGATTGGAGAAAAAGGTTCTAACTCAGCTTTAAACAACGGCAATACAGGCGGTATCGGCGGCAACGCGGGCGGATCTGGCGGTGGTGTGCAAGAAAATAAAGGCACAGATACTCGAGGCTCTGGTGGTGGTGGCGGGCGACGGATGGCTAGTACTGCTGGTGCTAGTGCTAGAATACCGTCTGGTGAAAAAGAGGATTGGCCAGGTGGTTACGGTGGCGGTCAAAACAGTCCAGGTGGTGCTTATGGTTACTATCTTTGGCAAACCGGCGGTAGCACAACTACTGGTGGTAGTGGTAGGTTTGACCACGCGGGTGGCGGCGGAGGCGGCTGGGGTGCTCCAGGAGGCGCTGGATATAGTGCTGGCGGTGCAGGAGGACGAGCAGTTTCATTAGTATTTGGATCAAATGTAACAGTTAATAATGATCCAAATGGCAGAATATACGGAGCATATCTACGATGAACCCTTATAAAGTAGTAACAAGCGGCCATTCATTTTTCTGCAATTCTTCAGTCCAAGAAATGATGGAGAACAAAGTCACAAGACCCGAAACATGGCGCGAAATGATTCATATATTAGAAACAAATGAATACTATCAAAATCTTGAAGATTTCAAAGTCAGAAGCTGGGTGTATAGAGCAAATAGAGCAATGCAACAATTTGATATTGTATCGCTTGGTGGTGACCTGAAAGAAACTAATAAATACAGAGTAATGAGAGAGAAAGTTCTAATAGAAGGCTCGTTGCAAGAATGCAGAGACTATATGAACGGTTCTCATCTTCGTTATATTAAAGAAGGCAACAGTTGTGATTGTCACTCAGAATGGGATCAAGTTGCCGACTCAATAGGCAATGTATCAACAACTGTTAGTGATTTACTACAAGGTTGTTCTATAGAAAGAAAACACTACGACGCAGTAGACGATATAGAACTATGGCAGCTCGTAGAATAGTTTTAAATTAATTATTTTTAGTTTATAAGAACAGTCCGAGGTCACAATGCCTTTTTATAAATATAAGAAAAACACATAAGGGTATCATCGAATGTCAAAGATTTCCGAATTAGGTCCAATCAAAGGTGCCAATACTCGCTCTGAAGACCTTTTTGTTATCGTTAACCTTATCCAAGGTGATGACGGTACTAAAAACATTACTAGAAAAGAACTTGTAGCTGCGATACAATACGAAATCTTTGATAGAATAACCATCACTGGTGGATCAATATCTGGTGTTAGAATCTTCAGTTCAACTATTGAAGATAGCACCATGAATCGTAACTCGTTTAATAACGGTACAATTGATCAATCTATAATTACAGATACTGCAATCACTGATGGCACAATGGTTGGTACAGCTGTATCAAACGTTGCTATTACAACTTCAGATTTTTCTAATGGTACTGGTAATAATAACGTATTTACAAGCACAATTGTAACTGAGAGTGAGTTAAACAACTCTACTGGTAATAACAATATCTTTACCAATTCTACTATTGATGACTCGCTTTACAACAATGTTACCATCGAAGGTGGTACAGCTAATAACTTAATTCTTACAAACATTACAATTGATGAGCTTATTCTCGAAGATGCATTCATCTCGAATAGTCAAATCGATTCAACTACGTTTGCTAATGGTAGCATCGCAGATTCTACTGTTTCAAATGTTGCAATTACAGATACAGATATTTCTAATTCTGATATTAGAGATACAGATCTAGACAACGTAGATATTACAAATTCAAGATTCTCAAATGGTGAAATTTGGAATACTGTTCTTTCTAATAATACTATCTTAACAACTGATATTGTTGACTCTACATTCTCAAATGGTTCTATCTTTGATACTACCGCAAATAACATTGTAATTACTAATTCGGATTTCTCGAATGGTACAGGTACTGATAACACATTCACTAATCCTACACTGGAAAATGCTACATTAACTGGTGCTATGGATCAGGTAGTTGCAACTAATATCTCAATTGGAAGTTCTACTTCTGAAGATTTAGTACAACAAAGATCAACTATTGAAAATTCTGATATTAAACAGTCAGTAATTGCTAACTCTACTATTAATGAGTCAGAGCTTGTTGACTTTGATATGAATCTTACAAGAACATTCGAGCCAATGCTTGATGAAGATAGTTATTTTGCTCTAAAGAACGTCAAGACTGGCGACACAGAGAAAATGACTTACCGTCAATTATACGACGAGTTCTCTAAGAAGACAGAAAAATCCCTTAAAGTACACGTTGCATCAGATGGCGATGACAAATATCCAGGCAGTATCTTGCAGCCAGTACGTACTCTAAAGCGCGCTGAAGAACTATGCTTACAAAAAGCTGGTGGCTCTTACGATCGTAACGATATTAACAATGCAGTACACATCTCGGTAGGTCCCGGTACTTACTACGTTGATGAACCAATCATGTTACCCGATGATTGTTCAATGACTTCAACTGCTGGCCAATATGCTACGCTTATTCAAAAGTTGCCTGGATATGAAAAAACAAACGGTGTTCTAGTTGGTTCTGGTAACTACGTTCA
>TARA_R110000822_G_scaffold15369_21_pt1 | contig 14297 bp, 29 predicted proteins | sample TARA_R110000822 | Tara Oceans TARA_R110000822 (sample SAMEA4397666) | marine metagenome | biome: Polar Biome; feature: [SRF] surface water layer (ENVO:00010504); material: water (ENVO:00002006), including particulate matter (ENVO:01000060) such as... | depth 5 m | reverse complement strand
GATGAATAGAATTAAGGAATTACTGCTTCAATTAGATGGAGTAGTTAGTGTAGAATATAATGAGAATCTAACATTATATTCTACAGATGAATTACCACCAAAATCATTTGAATTTATAGTTGAAGGTGGTGATGAGGATGATATTGCTGAGGTTATAGCATATAATAATAGTATTGGAGTGCGATCTGTTGGGAATGTTAGTGTAGTTGTAAATATGGAAGGTTTCACTTACAAAGCAAATTTCACTAGAAAAGAGGATAAAATGATACAGTTAAAGGTTGGAGATAAGGTTAGACGGGTAGAGGATTGTCCTCCTAATTTCCCAAAGGGTAGTATCCACACTGTTGCGTCACTATGTGAATTAGGGGACTTCTACGTTGAAGGGTTGCCTGATTGGATCTGTTCACTTAGCGAGAGATACTGGGAATTAATTAAAAAGGAGACTACAACGATGAGTACTAAGATAGAACAAGCAGAGAAGCGTATTGAAGAAGCAATGGAACAACTAGAGGCTGCTAAGTTGGCTTTGAAGGAAGCTGAAGAGGTTAAGAAGAATCCGCTGTTCGGTGAGATTGGTAATGATAACGACTTACATCAGCTTAATTGTACATCTACTGGAGGATTAACTGGTACAAGTAGTACATACCGTACAAGTGCGCGTGAGGTTGGGTTCACTGACAGGAAGAGTGCAGGTTTAGTTGCAGAGGCAATCAGCACGTTACTGTTGTTAAGGTCTCAGGAGGGTGTGACTAGTAAAAGTGGTGAGATGCACTTTTTATACGACAATAAAATAAGTGTTAGCTGGGGTTCTGCACTAGAGATAGTGCCACACTTCAAACCTAAAGGACTTGCACATGCCGCTACTTTAGTAGTTGGTGAGGCTAGGCTTATTCGTATGTTCAAGATCTTCAATGGGGAGGCTGTTTAAATGAATAGGGTATATAGGGAGGGTGATATAGTTAAGTGGTCATATGTTAATCCTAAACATAATACATATGAATACCATTGTGTATCACAAATAGCAGTATTCAATGGTAAGGAATTCATTGATACCTTTTGGAGTAGTAGCAGTAGTTCTACGTTCTTTGAAAGTGAAATTGGTGATAAATACAAGGTTGATTATGTAGGTAACTTCGATGAACTCGAAGAGTGTCACAAAGGTAAGTTTTCATATTACGATAAGAGCGATTGTATAGACCTCTCACACCCCAATGACACACGAGGTAATACCTACATAAGGGTTGGTGCTAAGAAGTCCCTGTGGAAGATTCAGAGGCTCCTAGAGGGACACATTGAATCACTTGAATCATCAATTAGATATAAGTCTAGTCAGGTTGATAGGTTCAAAGAGGACTTAGTTGACCTGACTGAGGATAATTACATACCAACTGATGAGTTGTGGGTGTATGATGATGAAGGTGTACAACATTAGTAGACCATCGGTCTGCGACCTTAGGAGTAAATTATGATGATGACTGATAAAGAATATGATGGTGATTCAGATTTATCACCCTGTCCAAGATGTGGTCAAGGTGTAGATTGGACTTGTTGTCGTGATATAAATATACACAATAATAGTATATATTGTAACAGTTGTGGACTTGATACGTTCCATTCTGATGCTGTCAAGTGGTTAGACCTCTCAATTAAACCAGTAGGTAACTTTCAAGAAAGACTGTACAATCTAGCTAGAGATCAATATAATGATTGGTGTTCATACAAACCAACTGTGTATTCTAGTGAGCAGTGGGTACACTATACGGATAAGGAGTAAATTATAATGGCATTTGGGTATAACATCAATGATAAGAAAGAGGAGGAGTTTAAAGTGAGTTATTCAAAGGAAACAGTAGAAGAGGTGATGGAGTACCCAATTGTAGCTATACCTGCACGTGGATTTAAGAAGGTTACGTGTAAACACTTTGGTATCAGATGTAAGTTGAATGATCTTGGTGATATTGAAGCAATCTACTATCCATTTCACAAAGAGAGGGGTGATATAGGGTCAGGTGACTTTTATGTAAGTGGATTTAAGAAGAAAGACTTGACAGTGCCTAAAGAATCCCCAAAAGGGGAGAGGAATTACCACTTTAGTGCTGTTGGTAAGATAGATTACGATTGTCTGTTATTTGGTATTGCTCAAGCTAAGAAACTATCTGGTTTAAGGTTCCTTATTACTGAGGGTGAAAATGATGCAGCAGCATATTGGGAGGCGTGTGCTATATTCCACAATAGTCGAAGGGAAAAGGATAAGATAAAAGACTTAGTATTACTAAGCATAGGATTTGGTACTAGTGCTGCCGTAAAGCACATAAGTAATGAAAGAAACCAGTACTATCTTGGGAAGTTTGATAAAAAGATCCTATGCTTTGATAACGATGAAGCTACCACTGAAGAGTATAAGAAGGGGATGCGTAAAGGTAAGGAAGCTACAAAGGCAGTAATAGCTATGTACCCTGAATACAAGGTAGCTAATACTCGATATGATCTTAATGACCCGAATAAGATGCTAGATGCTGACCGAGGTGATGAGCTATTCTGGGCAATGATGAAGCCCAATAGCTATAGCAGTAAATCATTTGTGGACTTGGATAAGTACAGAGACCAAATCATAATGCTGCCTAAGATTGGCAGGTTATGGGGATGGGAGTCAATGGATAGGCTCACGATGGGTAAAAGAGATGGAGATGGGTATTTCATTGGTGCAGGTGTGGGGCAGGGGAAGTCCCTACTTGTTGGTAAAGTGTTGGAAGAACAGATGAAGGTTAAAGATGTACCTCCAACTGCATTTATGTTTGAAGAATCACCAGATGTGGCTGTAACTAAGATAATGGGCCTATCAAGTGGTAAGAGGTTCCATGATCCAAGTAAAGTTATATACGAAGGGCCAGATTCATCTATTGTAGACTGCTGGGGGGAGCCTATTAAGAAGGGTTCACTTGGATACTTCACACATGATGAGTTAATTAAAGCTGAAGCGGGCTTTGATAATGACTCAATATTAATATATAACAATGAAGGGTATCCAAGTTGGGAGAAGATCAAGGCTGATATACGGTTCGCTGTACTTGTTAGGGGTAGCAAGGATATTATAATTGACCCCTTCACATGCTTATATGAGTTCCTCCCACCAAGTGAGGCAAATACGCTGCTTGGTGAGATATGCACTGATTTGAAGTTTATGGGGCCAGAGTTGGGATTTAACTACTACATCTACTGTCACCTAAATGCACCCACATTCGGCCCTCCACATGAAGAAGGGGGTAAGGTCAAGGGTAATCAGTTTACAGGCTCCAAGTCTATGATGAGGGCTGCTGTGGGGCAATGGGGATTAGAACGTGATAGGAGAGACCATTTACCACCAATCATTACTAATATGAGTTGGATGAACTACTTAAAGGATCGTGTGTATGGTAAGACTGGTGGATTTCATCTATACTATGATCCAGATCTAGGCTCATTTGAAGAACCAAGCCAAGATATATTAGAAGAATATGAAGAAGCACTTGCAATGGAGAAAGAAGGTCAGTACAATGGCCATAAATCGAGTAACAAGAAGAGTGTTGATGCAGGGCCAACTGCATTTACTAATGAAGATTGGGTTAAAGAGGAAAGTTAACTATGAAATGTAGAGATTGTAATAATTTTAATAGATTACCACGTCCTGACGAAACATGGAGGAGTGGTGGTCATTGCAAAGCTCTATATTCTGCTCTTAGTTTATCTCAGTTTGGAGGAGTGGGCAGAGAGGAATTGCATGTGTACGAGTCTTTCGGATGTATACTTTGGGTTAAAAAGGAGGATAAATAAATGAATGTATTAATCGCTAAAGATGACTATACAGAATTTAAAGTAAGTAAGCCGGACAATGAAATTTCAACATTAGAGTTATATATGGCAGAGGAAACTAATTATTCATCTGTATACCTCAATCGTAGTAAGTTCATTAAACTCAGGGATTTACTTAACAGTATTGATGAAAATGACATTGCAGGGGAATAATGCAGTGAAATATCAGTCTGTTAATAAACGAATAATTGGTAGTGTCGGTGAAGTTAAGGGTGAAGTCTGGGAATATAAAGATTGTATTTACATTGAAGGTTATGCTATAATCCCTATCGAATACTACGATAAGTTAATTGCTTTTGAGCCTCCTACATTGATTGAGAGGGTTAGGGGTTGGTTTGTTAAGGAGAAACTTAGTGAGTAAATTGAAGCGGTTTGTGAGTTGGTATCCAAAGGTAACAGGTTGGTAAGTGATGAAGGGAAACTTTAGAGACTCATGGCACGAATCAGAGTACCTAGCTAAGCAGCGTAGAGATGAATTGAACGAACTGGAGGAGAAGATAAATGGTAGATAAATTTGATAGTCCTAAAGAGTTTGTAACTGCAATGATGGAAAACGAGGGTTCAATGTTCGGTGACTATTACGGCAGGGAATGGAAGTATCAAGATTACAACTTCTACTTCAAAGATATTGGGGCGGGTGCTACGCATATTAAAGGTTTAGAGTGCTTGCATCTATACGGCACGAATATTAAAATGATTAAAACTAAATAATGTCGGTAGCGCAAATTTGACAAAGGTGTAGAAAATGACAAAAGAGTCACTAAAGTGGAAGGTAAGATTTAATACTGTAGATGGTATGTTTTCTTTTGTGAATATATCAAGAAAGATAAACCCCATACCTATTGAAGAGGTTCAAGAATGGGCTGAATTTAGGGTTGAAAGTGAAGAACTTTATAGTTCAATTGATTCAATCGAAGCGCTTTAATGTCGTAAAAGTAATTTAACAATTGACACACTGACATCATTAACGTATCATTCACTTATCGAAACTTAAAGGAGAAAAGATTAATGGAAATATTCATTTGGAGTACTATAGTTGCTACGTTATATTTAGGCATAATAACACCAGTATTAGGTTGTATATTCGGCACTGTTTGGTGGGATGATGATTATATTGATTTCTTTGTACAAGGTATAATTATTAATGTAATCCTTGTAGGGTTTATTGGATTCTTTTGGGCACTTAGTAAACTATTATTATTACTTGATTTTTAATTGACACGTACATTGCAGTTTGTTAAGATTACCTCATCGAAACTTAAAGGAGAAAAGGTTATGAACTTATACGATTATCCAGAGCTTAAAGAAGATTTAGAATCTCTTATAAAGAGAGAAGATGATATACCTCTTAGCATATGTCAGTTCGGTTCAATAAAAGCTGAAGAGTTGTGTAAGACTTTTCTTTCAGAGTGCCATGAAGATGCTATTCAAGAGATAGTTTGTGATTTACTTGAAGACGATTCTGTTAAAATGTGTATTGCTAAACATTACACAACTTCTGATGGATTTGGATCTTCACTAGAGTCCCATTTATACTGGGAAGTTAGTGAAATTATTAATGACATGTTAGAGCAGGTTAATGTAAAGAAACATATTGGGGATTATTATGATTAAAGTTGCCATTGGTGACATTGAAACTAATGGACTTATCAACCAACCATCAATAGAGAATCAGCAGTGGGCTTTGGATTACAGAGCAAGCTTAGGCATCAAAGGTAAAAAGAAAAAGATAATGACCAATTCAACTAAGGTTCATTGTGCTGTTCTGAATGTACTCGATCACGGGTGGTTCCTCTTAGTACCTGATGAGTTTATTGATGATGTCAAGAGTGATAAAAGGTTCAAAGATGTAGGTAAGGTTCTGTCTATAAAACAGTTACCAGACTTACTAGATAAAATAGATCAATTAGTAGGACACAACTTTGCTAAGTTCGATGTACCTGCACTAGAACTATTGATGGACTACTCTTATAAAGGTGAGGTCACTGATACATACAGCATGTCTAAGACACTATGGGCCGATCGTGATAAAGATGGTAATGGTTGGACTGGACATGGACTTGCAGCTTGGGGTGAATACTTTGGTATCCCTAAACCTGAATATGAACAGTGGGAAGAGTTTGATCTTGATATGCTGTGGAGGTGTTATCAAGATGTTATCATTAACACAAAGACATATAGCCATCTGCAACAGGAAGCTAAGGGTTGGGATTGGAAACCTGCACTGGACTTAGAGAACAATATATCAATGCATATAGGTAAGCAAGAAACTATAGGTATGCCTTTCGATATTGATCAAGCTAAACTCTACATTGATCAATGGTCAGATAGGATCAACGAGATATATAAGATATTAAGACCTCAACTGTGTATGGAAATGGAGGATGCAGTTGGTAATTCTAAGTTAGATATCTGGGAAGTTAAACACCCAACGGATATACACAAGAACTATGCAGCTACAAGTAGGAAGCTGGGTAAGCACAAGATTATTCAAGGCCCAGATGAGGTGATTAAGGAGCCTCCACATAATAAGAAGAAGGGTGAAACAATACATCACCTATTCACACTTAATCAGGATGAACACAGGATCAGTAGTAAGAACCCTCAGATGAAGGTAAAGACAGCTAAAGGTGGATTATCATCAGAAGTGTTGAAGTTCTATGACGATGATGGTACAGTATCAGGGCCATTTACACCAATAATATACAATGAACCTGACATAGGATCTGATAATAAACTAAGAAAACAACTGTTGAAACTTGGTTGGAACCCTGATAAGATGAGGGAAGGTGAGTGGACAGATAGTGGACTACCGAGAATCACTGTAAAGGGTGAACCCGTTGAGTCACTTATGAAGATATCAGGTACAACTGGTAAGCTATTGGCTGAATATACGATTATAAAGCATCGTAGGAGCCATCTAGTGGGACTGGTAGGGTATGTAAGGGTAGATGGTAGAATCACCTCAGAGTGCAATACAGGGTCTACAAACACTGCTAGATCAAAGCACTCAAAGGTAGCGAACGAGCCTAAAGTAAGTTCGCTACTTGGTGGAGAGATCCGAGGACTATTCAGGAACGATAAGTTTACTGATGATGGTAGACCCTGGGTGTACATTAACACTGATGCTAGTGGATTAGAGGCAAGGTGCTTAGCTCACGTTATTAACGATCCAGAGTTAACACAGGTAATATGCTATCCAAAAAAGGACAGTGATGGTAATAAGCTCGACTTCCACAGGTTGTTGTGGCTAATTATAGCTAAGTTTGTCAGTGATAGAGACTTGACAAAGACAATTGAGTTAATGTAACCTAGCTCAAGTAAAACGCATTGAATTGACTGGGAAGCCCTAACATTTAGATGAGGGTAATCAGCAGCGAAGATAGTAATTAGGTCTAGGTGAGGTGTATTGGAGCACGCTTTACCGAGTTACATAAGGGGGATCGTAACCCCAACCACCCACCAATTGAGGGAGGTTTCTGGGAAAGTGTAGCGTGGAGGTTTAGAGACTGGGTTCGACTCCTAGCACCTAGACCTAATTACTATAACGTCCAACGACTATCGAAAGGGCAGCTTAGGCTGTAACTGAGTAGAGTACACTACAAGCTATTGGTAGTGGAAGCGGTGCGGCTCTGAAAAGAGTATGATATAGTCTATTCTGCATGGAAACATGTAGCAGTTCTTAAGAGAACGGGTTGAGGATTAGCGGCCTTGATCGAATATAAAGATGGAATGATCTACGGATCAGGTAATGAGACCATTGGCAGGACTTGTGATATTGGCCCTAGACCGAAAGGTAAGCAGCTAACTAAGCTAGGGTGGAATCAAACAAGAAGTGGCAACTGGAAGCACCCAACTTATGCTAGAGGAGGTGTTACGTTCGATGCAGCACAATGTATAGTAATAGGTGCAATCGTTCGCAAGAGGATACTTGAAGAGGTTCCTGCACTAGCAAATGCAATGGAAGGTGCTAAGAAAGAAGCTGAACAGGGTTATATAGTTGGTATTGATGGTCGTAAGTTGTGGATGAGGCAGAGTTTTGGTAAGATACAAACACATAAAGCACTTAACACTAAACTGCAATCAACAGGTGCAATTATTATGAGTAAGGCTGTTCAATTTACAAACGAAAGATGTGATGAAGAGGGGTTAAGATGGGAGCAGGTATGTTACTATCACGATGAAACAAGTATATTAGCTCATCCAGACGATGCAAAGAGGGTAGGTGACATAGCAGAGCAAGCAATTAGGGATGCTGGAAAGTTCTTTAATTTGAATGTTGACTTAGATGCAGAAGCAGCGTATGGTAGTAACTGGGCAGAGACACACTAATGGGGGAGGATTATGGGAGATGTAAAAGAAGATTTACTGTTAATTGCAGTAAAAGCTGAGTTGTGTAAAGTGTTTGGATTTAATCGGGAGGATATAAATGGCAGTGATTCGTTAAGAGGTGACTTGGGTTTAGATAGTTTAGATTTTATGGATCTAACTATGAAGATTGAAGATTCATTTGGAGTGTGGTTAGAACGGGACAAAAATTATAGTCTTATGACTGTTCAAGATTTAGTAAACGTAATTAAATTAAAATTTGAGGATAATAATCATGAGTAAGAAAGGCGTTCACGTTAGTAAAGTAGAGAAAATTAAACTAGGCAAAAAGAGTGCAAAATTCTTCAGAGCTTCCTTTGAAAACTGTGTGTTCTTCTGGAGTTCACTGCACAAAGCACAGCAGAAGCATGGTGTTACTGATAAAGAACATCTCATCTATGAAATCAAAGTATTGATTACTGAAGAGGCTTTTGAGGCAATGGATGAGTATGAAATCAACAAAGAGCCAAAGGAAGTTCCTCTGACATTCAAGGAGGGTAAGTCTGGAGATAAGCTTAAGAAGAAGTTTGAGATGTATGTACCTTACGCTGAGAAGGCTTATAAGGAACGTGGTGAGAAGCTGTACTTAACTAGTCTTAGTCGTAATGCAGTAACCTCTGGTGGTAAGGCTGCTAAAGTAAGTGTTGTTGGACGTAACCCTAACTTTCCGTTGACAGAGAGTATTGGTAATGGTTCAACTGGTAATTTCCGTATCGGCTGTATCGAAGCAGAAGATGGAACTCCAGCAGAAGGTAAATTTAACTGTTACTTGGAAGGCATCCAGATCCTCAAGTTAGTTGAATATGTAGATAAAGATTACGGTGAAGAGTCTCTTGGTGATGTTGGATTTGGTAATTACGATGAAGAGGAAGATGAAGAAGCCAGCACTGACCCTACTCAGGAAGATGATGAAGACGATGGTGATGATGACTTTGATGAGTTCGATTCATAGATGTATGAATTTGGCTTAGTTGATGCTGATACTCTGCCATACTCAGTGGGGAATAAGTACGATTGTACTGCTTTCTCTGCTGAAGTATCTATGGATGTAGATAGAATATTCAGAGAGATGCATCAAGCTATTAAAACAGATGACTGTCAATACTTCTTAACTGACTCTAAGAGCAATTTCAGGAATGATATAGCTAATATTAAGAAGTATAAGGGTACAAGACCACCAGATAAGCCTTATTACTTTGAGTTCATTCGTGACTACATTATGGAACAATATAATGCGGAGATGTGCTATGGTTGTGAAGCTGATGATATTTTAGCCGATAAACTTATAGCGTCAGGGGGTAAAGCTGTGTTAGTATCGATTGATAAGGATCTTAATTGTGCTCACGGACATCACTACAGACCTAAGTGGGCTTCTGTGAAGACTGCCAAGCATTACTACATGACTAAACATGAATCATTAGTATTCTATCACCGTCAGTGGTTAACTGGAGACTCTGTAGATAATATAGGAGGTGCGTATCTCATCGGGAAGGAGAAAGCTGACAAAATCATTACTGAAGAACAGACGAAAAAGGAGATGCAGTCTGCTGTTGAAGAAACCTACAAAGCAGTGTACGGATCAGCACCAAGAGAAATCACAGATTGGCGAGGTAGATCAATCACAATGAACTGGAAACAGATAATGAAGGAGAATCAGCAGTTAATATTCATGGGTATGGAGAATAGACCTAAATTTAATTACGAGGATAATTATGCACTTCGATAAGTTACCGTTAAATACTCAGAGTTCTTATATAATGCAGGTAGATAAAAGTGGATGTGAGGTATACATACCAACTATTAATAGGGATAAGGGTGTTATCGATAATGCTAAGCAGGGACTATTAGAGTTCCTTAATAATCAACCAGAGCCATATAATATAACATAACAAAGGATAGAAATATGAAGGGTAATACTAGATTAAGTTGTATAATATTTCCTGTTGTGGTTTTTATATTCCTTTCGTCTACATTTTACCCTTCATCTATTGAAGGGGTGTCGTTTGGTAAAGAAAGTCAACAAGAAATTAACAAAGAAAAGAGCACAAACCATGTTCAAGAGCAGGTTAGGGGCTGATGAGTCAATTCCTACACCTAAAGGATACTCTTCATGGGTACTATACTTTATGGAGAAGCAGTTACCTCCTAAGCCGTTCAAGAGTTGGACTGAGGTAAGGGCATTTGAATATGCAGGTAGAGTGGTCGATGCAGAGTATGAACCTTTTAAGATTCCATACACTATAAAAAGAGAAACTAATTATATACCTGATATTTATTTCGTGTATAATGAGGTTACTTACATAGGAGAAGTCAAAGGAAGGTTCAGGACTGCTGATGAAGCTAAGAAGTATATAGACTTCAGAAGATGCCATCCTGATATTGTACTGTTCTTTATACTGGAGAGACCTAACACAGCACTGTTTGGAGCTAAGAAGCGTAAAGATGGTACTAGACGGTCTATGGAGGAGTGGATCGAGAAGAATGGTTTTGAATATACATATGTAAGTGAAATTGAAGATTACATTAAGGGGATGATAGGAGGTTAAGGGTTTGAGTAGTGGTAAATTGATGGAGTCTGCTGAGGAACTATATGCAGATTTGGAGGGTGAGGAATGGTCTGGATTCTGGAGTAATAAAGAATTCGATGAGACTAATAAAACAGTTACGGAGGTTTATCGTGAAAGTAAAGACAGATTACGAAGGTTGTGAATACATAACTACTGGTAAGGAGTATGAATGCTCTATTAGTATTGTATCTGGTATTCCCTATATTATAAACGACAATGGGACTGCATCATACATAGGTTTAGATGAAGTCAATTGTCCACATCTAAACCATGAGGGCACTTGGAGTATAGTTGAATGACTAGCATAGTAGTAATGCCTGATGCACAGGTAGAGAAGGATAGTCCAATTGAGCATTTAGTAGCACTAGGTAATTATATAGCTGATAGGAAACCTACACATATAGTGTGTGGAGGAGACTTTGGAGATTTCCCTAGCTTATCTAACTTTAATACTGCATTAGAAGCTGAAGGGTTAAGGTATATTGATGACTGTGATGCTACTATAAAGGCAATGAAAGCATTCCTTGCACCTATCCAAGCTGAACAGTTAAGGTTGAGGGTGAACAAGAAGAAGCAGTATCAGCCTAAGATGATCTTCATCACAGGGAACCATGACTGTCAAGTAAGGGTCAATAGATATATAGGCAATAACCCTGTAATGGAAGGTGCTATAAGGTCTATTGATCAGGACTTTGCAGAGATGGGTTGGGAGATTATACCTTACCTTGAAGTGTATGAGATTGAGAAGATATGGATATCACATTGGATAGCTAATCCACACAGTTTAAAGGGTAATCCCCTGAGTGGTCAGATGACAACTATGTTGAAGAATGCTGGTCATTCATTTATGATGTTTCATCAGCAGAGATATAGCATGGACAGATCATATTTAGGTAATGGCCATGTTCATCTTGGAATAGTTGCTGGTGCATTCTACATGCATGAAATGGGATATCAGAATCCACAGGCTAGACATTGCTGGAAAGGTGCGTTACACTTAACATCTGTTAAGGATGGTAATGCAGACATCGAAGAGTTAAGTATTAATAAACTGTTGAAGAACTGGGGGTAAACAATGGCAAAGTACACTGTATCAGTAAGTTGGGAAGGGTATTCAAGAGGAATATCCACATATATTGTTGAGGCTGATTCTGAGGAGCAGGCTAAAGAGAACTGGGATTGTGGGTATGAAGACTTTCGTGAAACCCACAGAGATGATACAGATTGTGAAGTTGAATCAGCAGAGTTAATTTAGGAGTAATAAATGATTGAGAATAACGTACAAATGACACAAGAACAGCAGACTGAAATGGCACGTTTATCTGTACTACGTGATAAATACTTACAGGATTATGAAATTGTAGGTCAACATGCAGCTAAGTACTTCACAGTTAAGTGGGATGAGGCTAGAGAGAAGATCTTCAAGTCCAGAGGAGTTTATACTGGAATGTTCCCCCAACTAGTTCTACGTAAGAAGTGGAAGGATACCACTAAGTATAATCCAGATGGAACATTGAAGGATGAGGATGCAGAAGAGGTTAGACAGGAGTATTTGAATGGGCGTTGATCCTACATCATCAATAATGGAAATATTAGATAAACCGACAGTAATTATTACTTGGACTAGGCATGATGCTCTTTTGAGGGCAGAAGCTGAACTAGATGCTCTACATGCACACGGTGTAGATAATTGGTGTGGTTATGGTGATGCAATGGATGGTTTAGAGGAATCAGATGGCTAACGTAGGTTGGAATAACGATAAACGAAGGGATAATCATGGTCAACATCAAAAGGCCGTGATTCCTGATTGGGAGCTTCCTAGTATCTATAATCAGCATAGATTAGGTAAATCCTACAGGGAACTGGCTAAGGTTTATGGAGTATCCCACATAACAATTAAACGTAAACTGGATAAGGCTCTTAAGTGGATGGATGAAGGTACATTTGAAATACGTACCCAACCTCCACAGAGCTTCCACAATTTGAGGTAGGGAATAATGATTGAATTAGATATAAGAAACATATCTCACACTAGGCATAAGAATTTCATTGTTAAAGTAGGGGATACTACAATTGACTTAGGTCTTATTGATAATACTGAATGCCTAGATCTTGCTAGAAAGTTATCTGGATATATAGACGAGTTACTGTATGATATTACTACCGGAGAAACTGATGGGTTATAATGGGAGGTTGAATGAAAGTTTATATAGTTATGTGTAGTGAGGATTACGGGGATAGTTGGATTGATTCAGTATTTGCTGAAATAGAGGATGCTGAATTGCAAAGAGGACAGTGCATTATGGAAGATAAGTATGATTCCTATAGATGGTTCATCAAGACTGAGGAGGTTGAATGAGTTTTTACGCTAAAGTAATAGAAGATTCAATATCATTGAGAGGTGACAGATTAACATCAATGCAAGTAAGGTATCCAAGGTTTATCTTACCCGAGCTAAACACACACAGAGTATTTAGCCGATCATCCAGTAGTTCACGGGCAATCCCTGTGAAGAAGTTTCTGAAGATGATTAAGGAGAATCCTGTTGAGCCTCTACATTGGGGTAAAGATCAGCCAGGAATGCAGGCATATGAAGAGTTACAAGGTGGTGACAGGCAACACGCTATTGAATTATGGCATGAGGCTTGCGAGAATGCACTTAACAGCGCCACTAAGATGCAAGCTGTGGGTCTGCATAAGCAGGTGTCTAATCGTGTCCTAGAGCCGTTTATGTGGCAGGAAACGATCATTACATCTACAGAGTGGGCTAATTGGTTTGGATTGAGGTATCACACAGCAGCACAGCCTGAGATTGGTAATTTAGCAGTATTAATGTACAATGCAATGCAGGATTCAACTCCTAAAAGATTAGGGATGAATGATTGGCACTTACCTTATATCACAGAAGAAGAACGTGAGTTATATAAGCCTGATGTCTTATGTAAAGCATCGTCAGGTAGATGTGCAAGGGTAAGCTATAGTAACCATGATGGTACTGATTGTAATGTGAAGGTTGATGTTAACTTATTTAAAAGGTTGGTTGGAGATGTACCTAAACATGCAAGTCCAACAGAACATCAAGGTAAACCTACTGGTGGTTGCGGTGATAATCGGTTAACTGGTAACTTCACTGGGTGGAATCAGTTTAGAAAGACAATTGAGAATGAGAATCTGACTGAATTTGAGGTGGGGATGTATGAGTAGAGTACGAGTATTTACAGCAGAATGGTGCGCTCCTTGCAAAGTATTGAAAGCTGCATTGGAGGCTCAAGATGATTTTGAGTATACACTGATTGATGTTGATGAGGATGCAGAACTAGTAGAAGCGGCTTGGATCAGGGGTATACCAACAGTGATTGTATGCAGTGAAAGTGAAGTAGCTAGTGAGTTAGAAAGGTTTGTTGGTACTAAAGCAACAGTAATTAACATATTAGAGGTATTAAATGGCCGATAGATTAGAAACATACAATGGAATAACCATTGACTACAGTAGAGACTCACTGATACCTGAG